>ERZ1034678.945-NODE-945-length-15198-cov-38.824738_pt1 | contig 15198 bp, 11 predicted proteins | sample MGYA00520640_ERZ1034678 | MGnify/ENA primary metagenome ERZ1034678 (study PRJEB33766, sample SAMN09781767) | gut metagenome | biome: gut microbiome | host: Homo sapiens | place: Madagascar | study: EMG produced TPA metagenomics assembly of the PRJNA485056 data...
AAAGCCCAATGGAGCACATAGCCCAGGGCAAGCGAAGCGACACCCTGGGGTTCCCACATAGTAGAGTCTCCGCGCCCTGAAAGGGCAAAAGCATTAACCCTTTATATTGTTATTCTTGCTTGATAGCTGATTTAGCGGTTTTAAAGTGGAACACCGTATGTATATTTTGTTCAATACTTGCGCCATGTCTTAAAGCTTTTGCCCTTACAGGGCGCGACTGCTCCAACACGCGATACCCAGGGTGTCGCTTCGCTTGCCCTGGGCTATGTGCTCCATTGGGCTTTCAGCCCGCCCTTGTTAAATCCGAAACTTGAATTAGTTTATTTTTAGAGGTCAGCAGTTGGCCTAAATCAAGAACACTCTTTTGGACGCAGTTTATTTCTCATCATAAGATAGGCTGTGCTCAAGAGAGTGTTTTTGGTTTAACACACTTAAAACTGTACGCATTCGTAAATAGTCATCACATTTTGTCTGCTCCTTATAATTTTGGCAATAATTAATAGATTTAGACACATTATCTATTGTAGTTGTGTTAAAATCATTATTTTTAATGATAAAAACGATAAACACATATCGTACTTTTGCATTAGAAGAAGTTTTTGACTATTACTCTTATTATCAACCCAACGCACTGGCGTCGCGTATGTTAGTGCTAAATAAAAAAACTATGAAACTATTACGTTACTTTTTGCCAGTTTTGCTGGCTGTGTTCACGTTTTGTGCATGTGATGACTGGTTTGGTGGTGACGACCCGTCTGACAAGGAACCTCAGTTTAGCGACTATTTCAAAATGGAGATTACTCGCTGCGAACGTGTTGCTGACGTACTCATCGTTGACTTCAAAATGAAGAACGTATCGGGTAAAGACCTTCAACAGGTGGAACTTCGCAGTGATTACAATAACAATGGTTCTAAGGATAACCTTGGCAATGAATACTTTAATAGACAAGACGTTTCGCTTGGTGGCAGATGGAATTCTTCGGGTCAAAAGTCAATCAAGAAGAACGAGACGATTACGGGTTCGTTCCGTATTAGTGCATTTGACAAAACCAATAGCGCCCAAAAGCTAACCCTTATTTTTAAATGCGCAAGTAGCGACCTCAATTTCAATAGCGAAGTTAGCATTGCTAATATCAAAATTGCCGACAAGCGTGTGCTTACTGATGGTATTGACACCAACGACTTTGGTCTGAAGTATCAGCTTGTAGGCACTGAGCGTAAGATTGTAGATGGTCGTAACTGTTCATTTATCACGTTTACAGTAACTAATAATACGGGGGTAAATCTCAGTGATGTTAATTTTGATACCAGCTACAAATATTTCTCTGGTGACACCGAAAGTTTTGGTTGTGATATATCCTCAGATGGTTCAGCATTTAGTTATAGAACAGCACTTAGAATACAGACAGGCGAGACCAAGACACTCACTATCCGTGTAAACAATGTACCTGACAGAATTAAGCAACTCCGTGGTACCGTTACATGTAGCACCGACTCTTACATCCTCTGTTCAGAAGATGTCAATTTCTACGACATGACTTTCGAGTAAGCATTATGGGTGGAAGCTAAATAAATGGAAGTTTCCGTTGATTTAGTACTTACCTACTTCTTAAAATACTTTACGTATCATTCAGGGGCAATTAACAAGTATGTATCACTTGTTAATTGCCCCTTTGTATGCTCAACAAATCAGAGAAAGATTTTTCGCCTTGCACGATGATTCAGCCCGCCCTGGACTAAATCCGAAACTCCAGTAATCATTCCATTCAAACCATATTGAAAAGAATAAGGATAGGATGGAATGATTACAGCTGACCGTACAACGGCTGTCCGAAGAAATGATTATTTTTGCTCATGGTTGTTTTATTTGTTTAGTCGCATCAAAAAAAACAAAAGGGCTGATTCCTGCAAGTGGAATCAGCCCTTTTTTTTTAGTAACCGAAGTTTCGGATTTAACAAATTCAAAAACGATTTATGGCAACAATAAGACTCAAATTTCGTCCCTCGTCTGTACCAGAGGCAGAGGGTACATTATACTATCAGGTGATACACAAACGCAAGGTGAAATGGATAAGTACGGAGCACCACATTTATGCCGACGAGTGGGATGAGAAGTTGGAGACTATCGAGGTGACAGCAAGGAGTGAACGGAAGGGGACGTTGGCACTGATGCAATGTAAAATCGACTGGACATTAAAGCGTTGGCAGACGATCCTTGACAGGTTGAAGCGCAGCCACAAGGAATTTACAGTAGAAGAGCTGTGCGAAGTCTTCAGCAAGGAACAGACGTATAAGACAGTATTTGTGTTCTTGCAGGAGCAAGTCACCAAGAAAGAGCAGATGAGGCGACAAGGCACGGCCCGTACATACGGAAATGCCTATCGACGTTTTAAGGCATTCCGTGAGAATGTGGATTTGACATTCGATGAACTTACACCCGATATGATAGAGTGTTACGAGGCTTGGCTTACAGACAAGCGATTGAAGCAGAACAGCATCCGCTGCTATCTGCGCACGCTCAACACACTGTTGTGCAAGGCGGTAGAAGAAGGTCTGTTGAACAACACGAAACTGTTCAGCCATGTGCGTCTATCATACGTCAAGACAACAAAACGGGCAATCAGCGAGAAGGAACTGAAAGTGATAGCGAACCTTGAACTGCCAGAAAACTCGACAATGGCTCTTGCCCGTGACATCTTCATGTTCAGCTTCTATATGCGTGGAATGCCTTTCGTGGATATTGCCTATCTGCGAAAGACGGACTTGAAGAATGGCTTGTGGACCTATTGTCGCAGGAAGACAAACCAATGTCTGATGGTGGAATGGGAAAAGGCGCAACAGAAAATACTGGACCGCTATGCCCTTCAAATGGAAAACAGATCGTATCTACTTCCTATTATAAAGAAGGAGGATGGAACGGAATATAAGCAATACCAACGTATGCAGGTAAACATAAATCGTGCATTGAAGAAGATTGGAGAAATGGCGGAATTGAAAATGCCGCTTACCACTTATGTTGCACGCCACACTTGGGCAAGCGTGGCCAGAGACATGAACATACCCATCGCTGTAATCAGTGAGGGAATGGGACATAATTCCATAAAAACGACACAGGTGTATCTGAACTCCATCGATATATCAAGAATCAATGAGGCGAACAAGAGGATTATAAAGAGAATTGGAGGGTGAGAGGGGCAAAGGCGTGTAGATCCGTCATGTTTTTACTTTCCGAGTGGCACAAAGTTCGACTCGGAAACATCGTATTCTTGCATTGGGAGAATACAGGACAATGTCAATTACCAAAAGTCGCTAAAAGGCTTTTCTAAACCTATCTTGCAACTTTTTGATTCGCTCTAAAAGTTTTTCGAAAGATAATGTCTTCAAGTTCCGGATTCAGCAAGGACGGGCTGAAAGCCCAATGTAGCACATAGCACTAAGTTTGCAGATGAAAGCGGCGAAGCGAAGCTGAGCCGCTAAAATGCAAACATAATATAATTGCAGTTAGATGTCAATTTATTACTTTTGTCGTATTAAAGAAATGGATTGATAGACTAGAAAAGAAAAATAAGTCATAGCAAGGTTAAACCTATCCTGGGCATCAGATCCTTTTCTAGTCAAGCTGCAAAGACTAAATAGGATGCGCAATAATGTTGTTAGTGCTAGAGTCAATACAGCTTTCTATCAATCCAAAATTAAAAGCAAGACAAAGATATGAAAAAGTTTTTTGTTGGCATCGATTTCTCTAAGAGAAGAATGGATGTTTCCATTGTGGAAAAAGATTTTCCTGAACAAGCAATTGCTTACAAGCAGTTCGCCAACAATGCTGAAGGTGCAAATGAAATGTGCAATTGGGTCGAACGTACGACAAACGCAAGCACAAAGCATGATGGTGAGGTCTTGTTCTGTTGCGAACACACAGGCTCTTATTGCCTGGAGGTTTGTGATTATCTTAGCGAAAATGGCAAATACATCTGGCTGGGCAATCCTCTGGACATCAAGCGCAGCATGGGACTTGTCAGAGGAAAGGACGACGTGATTGATTCACGCCGAATCGCGACCTTTGCTGCCGAAAAACATCATAAGGCTGTTTTGTACATGCGCCCAGAAGACTCAACAAGAACACTCAAATACTTGCTGAGTATTAGGAATACCCTTATTGAGCAGAAGAAAGCACTTAGCTGCCAGATAAAGGAGAATTCCCCTAAATTGCATGATGCTGCCTTGTTTTGTAAGATTGAGAATGAATTAAAGCATGCTCTTGATTTCATCAAAGCTGAGATCAAGAAAATTGAGAAAATGATGCTTGACATCATCCTCAGCAACAAGGAATACAAAAATACATTTGACATATTGACCTCCATGAAAGGAGTAGCACTAATAAATGCTGCTGCAATCATCGTTTTTACGGACAATTTCAAGAGGTTCTCATTCAATTCCAGAAAGATATGCACCTATTGGGGTGTTACGCCTTTCAGAAACGAATCAGGAGACAGTATCAGACGTGGTACACACACAAGCAGTTTCCACAACAATTGGCTCAAAGCCATCTTGTCAGAGGCTGTTCTATGTGCCATCAGATACAATGAACGATTGAAGACTTACTTCCTCCGGCTTTTAACCAAAGGAAAGCACAGGAATATTGCACTCAACAATACCAAGAACAAATTACTGAAAACCTTGGTCGCAATGGTACGAGACGGTAAAACTTATGATGAGAAATACGTATCGGTTCCTCCGACCTGTGCAATTTAATAATTACATATATTAACGCAAAAAGTACGCGTAAAATTTGGTGGGTAACATAGGATGCCCAGGGCAAGCGAAGCAACACCCTGGGTTTTCCGCATAGTAGAGTCTCCGCGCCCTGTAAGGGCAAAAGCCTTAATCCTTTATGTTGTTATTCTTGCTTGATAGCTGATTTAGCGGTTTTAAAGTGGAACACAGTATGTAAATTTTGTTCAATACTTGCGTCATGTCTTAAAGCTTTTGCCCTTACAGGGCGCGACTGCTCCAACACGTGATACCCAGGGTGTCGCTTCGCTTGCCCTGGGCTATGTGTTCCATTGGGCTTTCAGCCCGCCCTTGCTAAATCCGAAACTTCAGTGAGTGATATTATCACTTAGCTCTTTCGCTTTTTTATGTGAAGTGGATTAGGACATCCGCGTCAAGAATTATCCATACATTTTCAGAACCTTTGATTTATCTTTCATGTTTCATTTTTTGTTATAAAGTAGTTGAATATCAGTCATTTCGAAAAATGAAACATACGACTTTAATGTTTCATTTTTAGTTTCATGTTTCATTTTTCAAAACACTGAGGGAGCGCTTTCACGCTCCCTCAGTGTTTTTGAATCGCTCCCACAGTGTTTTTGTTTTTTTCCCTCAGTGTTTTTCGAATGAAACATTGAAACTAAAAGTGAAACATAAAAGTCGTATGTTTCAGCCTTCTAAAGTATTGATAATCAATAAGTTGAAACATAAAAATGAAACATGAAACAAAAATATGCAAAGGTAAAATATACGTAACTACAATGCCTACTTAGGGCGTTCTGAAACATTTCGTAGAGACTTTCATACTGCAATTTATCTGCCTAATTGGGGGGCGGGTTTGTAACCCGCGGCAGCAGCATGCTTTGAATATCTACTTATAGTCGCTTAGCGCGAGAACATACATAACATACTTATTTACTCAAGTTTCGGATTTAGCAAGGGCGGGCTGAATCTGAAACTTGAACCTATTATAATAAGGAGAAGGAGGAATGGTAATGTTTAACAAATGGAGGAAGGAGTGATTGTTTTCACATGATAAAACATGCACAATGAGAAAGAATGCTGTAAACAAAGGATTTTTGAAGCCTCGAGAAGTCGGATTTGTAAAACCTTTTAGGGTATATTCAGAATTTTGCTAAACTTTTTCATTAAAAAATGATAAGGAGTGAAGGGAATGTAGTACCTTTGCAAGGTAGGTATTGTTTTATCATGTGAAAACAGTACGTAAAGAGATAGAAACACAAAGCCATTATGAGGTGAAAATGCAGCGCAATCAGCACATTTGATTTGTGAAACATTGAATCCCATAATTGGACAAACATACACGCAGATAGTATGAATTTATGAACAATGTTATTGTAAAATTGGCATCGTCCTCCCAGGTGATGGTAGCCAGCAGTGACATAAAGTAGCGGAGAGGTTATGAAGCAGGATTGCACGATTTCTCAGTCTACAGCCGACGAAACAAAGCGTTTTCAGACATCTGAAAACAATGAATTTCAAGAGGGTACACACGTTTCTGAGCCAGACGAAATGACTGGTTCAGCGATAAAGAAGTGTTCGCAGGTGAACACGGAAACTGAGACAGAGAAAGAAAACGAATCCATTCTTGAAGTGCCTCCAAGTAATAAAGATAACTGCACGTCATGGAGTTATCTTTTTGTACACAACCAAAAAGTAAAGTCGATAGAAGAACTGCTGAAGAAAGATAGAGTAACCCATTTCGTGCATAAGACAATAAAATATGTCCCCCGTCACAGGAACAGAGGCGGAATGTGCGAAGTGGAAACTCCTTCTGTAAGTGGACTGATATTCTTGCAAGGTAACCCCAAAACATTACAGGACTACTTAGATAAAAACATAAAACCATACAAACTCTGCAAAAATTGTAGTACAGGAAAGGTTGCCACTATCCCCTGCAACCAAATGGAGCCATTCATGCGTGTGGCAGAAACCGAGCCAGAGCGTCTCCGCTTCCTTCTTCGTCCTTTTGTTTATTATTCCAAGAACCGCACCCTACTTCGCATCGTGACAGGTGAATATGCCGGACTTGAAGGCTATGTCATCCGCATAGCCCGAGACCGCAAGCTCGTCATGGATGTCGGTGGAATGGCAGTAGCCTTATCAGGCGTACATGCCGAACGTTTTGAGGAAGTAAACAAGAACGAGGCAGACAAAAAAGAGCGCGAGCTGTTCTACAAGCGCAACCTGCATGAGCGCAACGCCTTTATCGACCGTTACTTTCATCAAGTGAAGACCGCCCAAGAGGTGTCAGCTCAGGTGGAAAACATAGAAATACTCCGTCTTCAGACACTTGCAGATGTAAGAGACAAGAAACTGGATCTGAAAGATGCCTATGACACCTTCTATTTCATGATAGAAGAGATAGGCTACTACTATGCACCTTTTATCGACTATTTCAAGGACGAACTGAGACCCATCTTTGAAGCAGGAAGAACCGTAAAGGAAGAGATAGAGAAAGCTATAAAGATATTCAAGAACAGCGACAAAGAACTCCACAATCGCTGCGAAACAGAATTTGAGGCGTTGCAAACCAACTACGGCTATCTGTTTGAATAGTACACCTTAGAGAAATAAAATGGAAACTGACTTCTTCGCATATTCCCGTCAGAAAATTGCCAAAGACAAAGCAGCTGGCAGATGTGATGTCGCCAACAACCGTGGTGCGGCACTCAAATGCCTGTCCAAATTCTTGGGCAAAGACGAATTGACATTTGGTGAGCTGTCACCAGAAATGATGGCACAGTTCAAAGAATGGCTAAACGCCAATGGACGCAAGGAATCAACTGTTCGCCTCTATTTATACCAGATTCATACCCTCTACAAAGAAGCGGAGAAAGAAGCCATTGCCCCACATCTGCCGTTGTTGAGTGGCATAAAGTTGCCTTTGCCATCCAAACAGAAATGCGAGTTGCTTACGGAGGAAGAATTGCGCAGAATGCGTTATGCCGACCTGTCAGACTCCAGGTCACAGACATTTGCCCGTGACATGTTCTTCTTCAGCATCTATTGTCGAGGAATAAGTTTTACAGACTTGGCCCATATTAGGAAAAGCGACATCAAAGGTTTCACGCTCACTTACACCTCACAAGTGCTCACCCCACCCATCGTCACAGTACAATGGGACACAGCCATGCAAGCAATAGCCGACCGCTATCCATCGACCACCGACTACCTATTCCCTATCATCAAATCCGATGACAAGATAACGAAAAGTCGAGAAATCGGAAGAGTTCGTGAGAATATCACAAAAGCCCTAAAACTAATAGCTACACGTTGCAATCTGTCCGTAGTACCCTCCTTGAAAATGACCAAGGACATCTATCAGCGTGCGATTGACAGTGTGAGTGTGAGCAAGATAATTTAAGATTAAGGATAAAGAACACAATGAAATCCATAAAACCATCATATCAAATTCGGCAGGACTTATTAAATGCCTTAAAAAAGAAAAACGGTATAGCGAAAGAACTATTTTATATCAAAAATAGCCCTTTTGCAGAAGAAGCATTGTCTGCTCTTAAACCATTGATTAAAAGTATACCTAGATTTGATGAGAAAATATATGGTCATTGTTTTCCAATGGAAGAAAAAGAGCTAGGCTTTTGTCCTTCAGCGTTTTATCGTCCAGAATCATTGATAAATGAGATAAAGTGGATAGCATTTCAAATATTAAACAATAAAAAAACTATAAAACTATTTATCTCATATAGAGATAGGATAGAAAAGAGTATATTATTAGGAGAATACACAGATGCTTTAGAACTGTTAGAAAAAAGTCGAAAGCAGATAGGCTATTCGATTTGGTATTATGAAATGAAATTGCTCATCTATGGATTTATGGGTGACAATGAACGAATGTTAAAACTTGTCTCTGAGGTAAACAAAATTCATAAAGAAGAAAAGAGAGGATACGTTACATTATTGCTCCATTTTCTACACAAACGTTCTATGACAAAATTGTCTGCGTTAGATTATGATATGGAATTGTCCGCTATTTTCAAACGTAATTCCAAGACATACCTCAAAGATAGAGATAATTACTTTCTTTTTAGACTTAATTTCTACAACAATCACTCAATGGCAGAATTACCATCAATGTTATTATTTGAATCGACTAATTCTTTGATTGATAGATATATATTGTTAGTCTTGATAATCAAGTCTGTGTGTTTAAAGAAAGATATACAGTCTGTCGCAATATTAGAGATTGGGGAACTCCTATACAAGAAACTTGAAGATTCCAGTTTATTGTCAGTAATTGCCTATAAAAGGAGTAGTCTTCCGCTTGATTACTACGACAAGGCTTTTGTGAAAATATTAGACTATTATTATACTGGTTCTTATGATAAGGTTATTGAATTGAGCAAATCATATATATCCGAGAATCCATCCGATTTTGATATTGTGGTTTTATATTGTCACTCATTGATATTAGCAAAAAAGACATATTCTAATATAACGAATGATGCCAATTCGCCTATAAATCAGATTTCACATCTTGTTTATCTCATAAAAAATGGAGAGAATATAAAAGATAATACATATAAACTGTATCAGTTAACAAAACGAATATACGGTCTTTCCATAAGTGCAGGAATTGATAATTTTGTTCAAAAAGAACAAGATATTACAGATGAAAATCTTCTTCATTTTATGTTCACAAAGCATTTTGATCCATTTGTCGCTAAAATATTTAGCAGCAAAGAAGACCAAATTGAATATCTTGAAGATGCTCAAAGAATTATACCTAATTCCGTTGTTATTAGATATCAAAAACATCGAATCCAGAATATTATCGATAAAAATGATGGAGTGGTAGAATGTATAAGCAGCATGGATAATGCTAGGATATTACACAATAAAAAACAATTTGACGAAAGCAATTCATTACTTATAGAAATACGTGAAAAATATTCAGAATGTGTACCTGTAATACAATCAGCTGTAAATCTTAGTTTTTCTAATTATATAGAAAAAGAAGATTATAGGGGCGCAATTGATTTTTACGTTAAAGAATATCTCAAAAATTCTGCCTATGTTATAAAAATTGCAACAAAGGAGTTTGTCCACAAACTGAATCGAAAGAAATACAAAGGTTTGAAATGGAATCTTGATTTTTTGATTTTCGCAGTCTTGAACATTAGCGAAGAATCTGATTTGAGTTTTCTTCTAGAGTCATATTGCCGATATCTAAATGTAGTTCCTATAAAAGGATTATTGGATATCTTTAAATATGAAGATAGAACAAAAGTAGAAAGATTTTTGGCTTTGATTGTACAAAACGACTTTTTAAGACACACTACATTTGTTGAAAATACACGTGAAGTACTAGACCAACTACAGGTCATAATTCAATACTTGATAAAGATGGAAACACCTTTCAAGGAAGAGTACTTACATTGGCAGCAGTCATTATCAGAAGAAATGATAGCATATGAGGGTAGAAGGAAGGTTGACGAGAGTAAAATCTATGCAAATAAACAAGCTATCATAAAATATGAATTGGAAGATGCACGACGTTTGTATGAACAATATAGTTCGCAAAGCAAACTGCAGCATGGCAAATATATATATATAATTTTAGACAAGCTTGAACATATATCCAATGAGGACATTAAAAATGTTTGGTCAAATGGTGTGCATTTTACAGATAATTCTCTTAAGGAAATATCCTATCAATTATATGACAAGATTCGATATAAATTTTTGAAAAGCAAATTTGGACTTGGTACATACCTTAGTACTCGTATACGTCATGGTGTTTTTGAAGGACATATACGTTCGGTCTTTGATGAAATTTCATTGGTGTTGAATATGGAAAACGAACGATATGTTCCAATCCCATATTGGAAAAATCGGTTTGCCTTAACAGATGAAGAAAATGAAATTCTAATGAATGAATTAGAACGTTTTTCTGTGAAAGTAGATAAATGTATTTCCTATTTTAAAAGCAACGTCTTACAAATCAGACTAAATGAAGAAGATAAGGGTGAATTCAACTATATTTTATCTGATGATAAGATATGTATGGATGTACTTAAGGTCTATAATCAATCAGACAGTTTTGAAGCTTTTTGCGAAAAGTTGATGTATACGATGTGCGAGGTAACAGAAGCCAATCTTATGCGAGTACGTACGATTATAAAGGGGGAATTTATGAAAACTCTGCGCTCCGCATTAGATGAACTTTTACCTGTAACTGACAAGATTTCTAATCAGTCTTTTAAGAACTATTTTATAAAATCATTAAGCGATTGTAGATCCCAATTAGAACGTTGTATTACTAACGTATCAGAATGGTTCCATATGCAAGACACAAAGTTTGATGACTTTGAATTTGCAAAACAATTAGACATAGTGTGGGATATATCATGCAAGATGCATCCAAGCGTTAATTGTAAGATGAACGCACAATGTGTGAAGAATTTGTGGATAAAAGGTGAATATTGTATACATATAAGCGACCTTTTGCGAATATTTATAACAAACATGATGCAGCATAGTAAAATGCAGCCAAATAGGGACTTTAGCATTAATGTTAACATAGAAAATGAAGATACTCTGAGAATAGTTTTCATAAATGAATGTGACGGTAATGCAGAGGAACTAAATTCAAAGTTTGCCAAACTCCTTTCATCAGAAGAAAGACTCCAAAAAGAAGGTGGAAGTGGATTGGTTAAAGCCAGAAAGATTGTTCGTTATGACTTAGGTTGTCTTGATAATGAAGTATGTATACATGTTGACGGTAATATATGCAAATCTGATATAACAATTAGTTTGAAGAATCTATTAGCAAATGGCAAAAAAAATATTACTTGTTGAAGATATGGAAGAAAAGGCTAATGCCATAATATCATATCTAAAAGGAGAGTTTCCATATATTGAGGTAGTTAGGAAAGAATCCTACAATTCTTCCCAAAAGGAAATTTATGCCCATTACAATGATTATTTTGTTGTATTATTGGATATGTCTATGCATACTTTTGACCGATCAAAAGAAGAAAGTGGTGGGGAGCCTGAGCCTGTTGCAGGTCGCAAAATACTTAACGGAATGTATTTACGTGACATTTCAACAAAAGTAATAGTTGTCACAATGTATGGTAGTCATGAGGGAAAGAAACTTCTAACTTTTGTAGATGATTTAAAGGAGGAATATCCAGACAATTATTATGATTATGTCTTTTTTTCCTTTCAGAAGAATGATTGGAAAGAAAAATTGAAACAACAGATAAATCATTTATTATGATAAGCATATTAATAATGGAAGATAGAGAAAAGAAAATTTCTGCTATCAAATCACTTCTCATTGATGAATGTGCAATTCCAGAAAAAGATATAGACGTTGCAAGGAATATTTTTGAAGGTCGAAATAAATTGCGTGAAAAGTTATATGATCTTTTGCTTTTGGATATGGTTTTGCCAACAAAGGCAGACCAAGATCCTAACGAAGAAGATTCTCCCAAATTCATAGATGAGATTTATTCAAATCCTGCATTGAAAATCCCCAATCAAATAGTAGGAGAAACCTCGCATGAAGATAAATTTGATGAATTAAAAGAAAAATTTGAAGACAAGTTATGGTCTCTGATCAGATATAAGGAGAACGCAACAGATTGGCAATCAAAAATTAAGGCAAAAGTTTTTCATTTACAAAAAAATGTAGAACAAATAAAAAATTCAATTATGAATACAAATCATTATGACCTGGGAATTATTTGCGCATTACGTGAAGAATACGATGCTGTAATTGATGTGTTTGGAAAAGATAATTGGAAAAAGCATCAAGACAATAGCTTTGTTTTGCCATACCATACATGTAAGGTTAGTACATCTATGGTAGGACAAGAATATAGTATTTGTGCTGTATGTGTAGGAAATGCAGGTATGGTTCAAACTTCAATTTATGCAACTGCCATGTATCAGATATTCTCCCCTGAATGTATTTTTATGACAGGATTTTCTGCAGGTTTAAAAGAAGATAAGTTGTCATATGGAGATATTGTAGTTGCAAAGTCTGTGCAGGACTATTCTACAGGCAAAGTTGTAGATGATCCAACCGGAACACTACAACTATTAAGAGAAATCAATCAGGTTACAATTCAACCGCAATTAGCATATGCTGCTGACGAATTATCCTCTGATCAAAGGCAAATGTCAGAAATAAGCCTTGTATTAAGAGAGAAAAATCTTTTAGATAACGAGAAAAATATCAAAGCTGTGGTAGCTCCTACCGTATGTGGTCCCTTCGTTGTTGCATCCGAATCTATGGTTGAAAATATAAATGGATTAGATAGGAAATTACAAGCACTTGACATGGAAGGATTTGGCTTATATTCAGCAGCACGAGCAATGAATAAAGGGTGCCTTTGGATAAAAGGAATTGCCGACTTTGCAAATTCAAAGAAAGGTGATAATTATCATAAACGCGCAAGCTACGCAAGTGCTTTATTCCTTTATAAATTAATAAAAGAAACTTTAGGTTCGCAGGCTTAATAAAGCGATATAAATAAAACAAAAAATATGCGTGATTTTAAAGACATCAAAGTCGCAATAGCCGGTACAGGCTACGTTGGACTGAGCATAGCTACATTGCTATCTCAACATCATCATGTAACAGCAGTAGATGTAATCCCAGAAAAGGTGGAAAAACTCAACAACAAGATTTCTCCCATCCAAGACGACTATATCGAAAAGTATTTGGCTGAAAAACCATTGAACCTTGTAGCCACACTTGACGGCAAGTCAGCTTATGCCGATGCCGATTTCGTGGTTATTGCTGCCCCGACCAATTATGATCCTGTAAAGAACTACTTCGATACTACTCATGTAGAAGAAGTCATAGACTTGGTGTTGGAGGTTAATCCTGATGCCATAATGGTCATCAAATCAACCATACCTGTTGGCTATACACGTAACCTCTATTTGAAGTATGCGCAGAAAGGTGTTAAGAAGTTCAACCTCCTCTTCTCTCCTGAGTTCCTTCGTGAGAGCAAAGCCCTCTACGACAACCTCTACCCCAGTCGTATCATTGTTGGTTACCCCAAGATTATCAACAAGCCAGAGTTTGAGGCCGAGAATAAGGCTATCGAATCAGTAACAGATGTTGATATGTTGATTGAAGCAGCTAAGACTTTTGCTGCTCTTTTGCAAGAAGGTGCTATCAAAGAAAACATTGACACCCTCTTTATGGGCATGAAGGAAGCCGAAGCCGTTAAACTCTTCGCTAACACATACCTTGCTCTTCGCGTTAGCTACTTTAACGAGCTTGACACTTACGCAGAAGTAAAGGGTCTTGACTCAAAGGCCATCATCGAAGGCGTAGGTCTCGACCCACGTATTGGAACCCACTACAATAATCCTTCATTCGGTTACGGTGGCTACTGCTTGCCAAAAGACACCAAGCAACTCCTCGCAAACTATCAGGATGTACCTCAGAACATGATGTCTGCTATTGTTGAATCAAACCGCACACGCAAAGATTATATTGCAGATGCAGTGCTTCGCAAAGCAGGATGGTACGACTATTCAAGCAATAATCAATATGGTGCAGAGCAAGGTAACTGCGTAATTGGTGTCTATCGTTTGACTATGAAGTCAAACAGTGACAATTTCCGTCAGTCTGCCATTCAGGGCATCATGAAACGTATTAAGGCAAAGGGTGCAGAAATAATCATCTACGAACCTACACTTGAAAATGGTACAACATTCTTTGGCTCTCGTGTAGTCAACAATTTGGAAACATTCAAGACGAACAGTCATGCAATTATTGCTAATCGTTATGATGTTTGTCTAGATGATGTAAAGGATAAAGTCTATACGCGCGATATATTCCGCAGAGATTGATTTAGAGTAATTTTTTGTACTCGCTCACTACATCAAATATTGGACAACATAGTTTGTGTGGATCAAGGTCAGAGTTTCCTACTATCAACGCTTTCGGATAACGCTTATGCAGTTCACTAAGCAACTGTTCCAACGCACTCTTCTGTGCTTTCATTCTGGTGTCGCAAGAAGTTTTGCCATCTGCGGTAAGTCCTCCTACATACGCCACACCGATGGAATGGCTGTTATGATTCTTGCAATGCGCTCCAATCAGCATCTCTAGTTGCCCACACTTGATGGCACCGTCAGTGGGAATCACATAGTGATACCCACAGCCTCGCCAACCGAGCGAATGGTGAGCGGTCAATGTCCGCCATTCTCAGTGTGCTGCCCGCACAGTTTGTGGTGCAATGCACGACAATCAAAGTCATAGTTCTCATAGGATGTAATGTTTTAGAGTTGCGTCATGGCACCGCCAGCCGCACCCGAAATAATCAATCACTCGCAGCACATAGAGTGCCACACGTTTCGTAAGCAGTCAAATTAGGGCTTACCTCTGAAGTTTATATCTTTGCGCTGAACAAA
>ERZ1034678.949-NODE-949-length-15143-cov-5.108762_pt1 | contig 15143 bp, 10 predicted proteins | sample MGYA00520640_ERZ1034678 | MGnify/ENA primary metagenome ERZ1034678 (study PRJEB33766, sample SAMN09781767) | gut metagenome | biome: gut microbiome | host: Homo sapiens | place: Madagascar | study: EMG produced TPA metagenomics assembly of the PRJNA485056 data set...
ATACACTTATTTTTACAATAGGTACTCTTGTGCCAACAATAGTGATAGGACTTGTACTTGCGGTATTTCTACAAAAACCATTTCCAGGGAGCGGAATTATAAAATTTGTTTTCTTTTCACCCTGGATTACGCCTACGGTTGCCATATCAATTGTGTGGACATGGATTTTTCAACCGGACAAAGGTTTGGCGAATTTGGTATTATCTTTCTTTGGATTGCCCGGTTTGAAATGGATTAGTAGTTCGCAGACAGCAATGCTGTCCGTAATAATAGTTACGGTCTGGAAGAGTATAGGATATGCAATGATTTTTTATTTGTCTGCTTTGGAAAAAGTACCTGAAGCATTGTATGAAGCATGTGCACTTGATGGTGGCGGTAAATGGCATAAATTTAAATACATTACAATTCCAAATATTTCACCAACTACGTTCTTTTTGATGATCATTACTATGGTTAATTCGCTTCGGGCATATGACCAGATTCAAATTTTGACACAGGGTGGACCGAGTGGAAGCACCAGAACGCTATTGTATATGTACTATCAATTAGGATTTGAGGAATATAATATGGGGCAGGCAACAGCTGTTGCAGTTGTCATGATTATAATTACGGTTTTACTTTCAACGATTCAGTTTTACGGATCTAAGAAATGGGTGAATTATTAGGAGCGTGTTTATGGTTAAGAAATATACAGTAATAGATCGGATAGATGCAATTGTAAAATGGATTATATTGATTATAGTCGGAGTTTTTACTGCGTTTCCGTTTTTATGGATGGTAGTCAGTGCATTTAAAACAAAAGAAGAAATAATGGATACAAGTAAATTTTTACCACAAAGTCTGCATTGGGAGAACTTTATAACAGTTATCTTTAATTCTCCGATACCAAGATATATTGTTAATAGTTTATTAATCTCATTAGCTATTGTATTTATTCAGATTATAACAGGAGCTTTGATTGCATATGCAATTGTGTTTATGAAATTTAAAGGTCGCGGCATTTTGTTTGGAATAATTATGGTGACTTACATGCTTCCAACTGCGGCAACATATATTCCAAGCTATATAATTCTTGCAAATCATCAGCTGCTTAATACATATACTGGATTGATTATCTCAAGTTCGGTTAGTATTTTTGGTATATTTTTATTAAGACAGGCATTTATGCAGGTGCCAAGTGCGATGGTAGAAGCAGCACAGATTGATGGAGCTTCGCATTTTAGAATATTGCACTTGGTTGTATTTCCTATGACTAAATCATCTTTTATTACATTTGGATTAATGAGCTTTATTGCTTCGTATAATAATTATATGTGGCCGTCTTTAATAACTAATGATTCTGATAAATATATGGTATCACAAGGCTTGAGGAGTTTTTTTATTGAAGGTGGTGCATACGGAACAGAGTGGTCACTTGTTATGGCTGCGAGTGCAGTGATTGTAATACCATTGTTGATTATGTTTGCTTTTGCACAAAAATGGTTTATAGATGGTATAGGTGGAGATACCGGAGTAAAAGGTTAAAAAGACAAAGATAGAAAGGACAAATTTGAAATGAAGAAAAGATTATTAGGTACATTAATGACAATTGCGATGTTGACAACTTCATTGATGGGGTGTAGTACAGGTAATACTACATCAGAGAATAGTCAGGCACATGGAACTGAAAATATGAAAGGAAAGACAGAAGTAGATTTTTGGTATTCAGGCGGAAAGACGGCAGTAAAGGTCGTTCAGGATATTGTTGATGATTATAACAAATCTCAGGATAAATACTTTGTGAAAACAGTAACGCAGGCAGATTATTCTGAAACATATGAAAAATTACAGGCTGCTATTGCAGGAAATGTTGCTCCGGATGTTGCTTTGATTGAGAAAGATGCAGCACGAGGATTATCAGATAAAAAACTTGTTGAAGATTTGTCTGATAGAATAAAAAAAGATGAGAATTTTAATAATGACGATTATGTTTCAACTTTTTTTGAACAGGCAAAGGATGATAAAGGTAAAATATATGGTATTCCGGCATATGGAACAACCCAAGTACTTTATTATAACAAAAAAGCATTTGAGAATGCAGGGATTGATCCAAATAGCATAAAAACATGGCAGGATTTAAGCCGTGCAGCTTCTAAAATAAAAGATGATGGACAATTCATATATGGCTGGGAACCTATGTGGGGAGCAGATAATTTGATGGATGCGGCACTATCAAATGGCGGTACAATTTTCAGTGAAGATGGAAAAAAAGTTACTATAAATTCAGAGGAATGGATTGAAGCATGGGATGGATTTGGTAAATGGATTCATGATGATAAGACTATGGCAATCCATTCTGGGGGACAGGGCTGGGAATACTGGTACCAGACTATTGATGATGTTATTCAAAACAAGGCAGGTGGCTACACTGGTTCATCAGGAGATCAGGCAGATTTGGATTTCTCTATTGTAGGAGCAATTGAGCAGCCGGCATGGAAGAATGGTACTGAGTCAAAGCCTGTTGCCAGGGCATTAATATTAAGCATACTTGCAAAGTCTTCAGAGGAAAAACAGGCAGGAGCATATGATTTTATGAAGTATTTTACCAATGTTGAAAATCAAGTGAAATGGTCCATGTCGACCGGTTATGTACCGGTAAATAAAGGAGTGTTAAATGATGATGATTATATGAAGTATACTAATGAAAACCCTCAAGCACTTGTACCATATACTCAGGCAGAACATGGTTCAATTTATCCATATGATCCAACAAATGGCGTTGTAAAGGATGCATTGAAAATTGCAGCTGATAAGGTAGAAATAGATGGTGTGCCTGCAAAGGAAGCTTTGGATGAAGCACAAAAAACAGCACAAAAAGCCTTAGATGAGGTGTTGACTGACAAAAAATGATAAAATGTTGTATCCTTCATGTTCTAAGTACTAGACAAATTCCACAAAATATTAGATAATAGAAGCAAATTAGTTTTCATTTTGCATAGGAGGTCGGCATGAAGAAGAAAAAAATAGTTATTGCACTCGGACATGATGCTCTTGGAACAACTCTTCCGGAGCAGCACGAGGCTACAAAGCATACAGCAAAGGCAGTTGCAGATTTTATCAGGGACGATTATGAGGTTGTTATCACACACAGCAACGGACCGCAGGTGGGCATGATTCACACCGCTATGTCTGAGTTTTGCAGGATTTATCCTGAGTATACAGCTACACCTACAGCAGTCTGCTCTGCAATGAGCCAGGGCTATATAGGATATGATTTACAGAATGCTATCCGTACAGAGCTTCTTGGCAGAGGAATTTACAAGACCGTTTCTACAATACTTACACAGGTGGTTGTTGACCCATATGATGAGGCTTTTTATCATCCGACAAAGATCATAGGCCGTGTTATGACAGAGGCTGAGGCTGAGGAAGAGGAGAAGAAGGGCAACCATGTGACACAGGTTGAGGGAGGCTACAGAAGAGTTGTGGCAGCTCCAAAGCCTGTTGATATAGTGGAAAAGGACGCTATCAGGGCTCTTGTTGATGCAGATCAGGTTGTTATTGCATGCGGTGGCGGCGGAATTCCTGTTTTAGCACAGGATAATAAGCTTCAGGGCGCGAGCGCTGTTATCGAGAAGGATCTTGCAGCAGGAAAGCTTGCAGATACTCTTGATGCTGACAGACTTGTTATACTTACAAGCGTTGACAAGGTCTGCCTGAACTATGGCAAGGAGGATGAGAAGCCGCTTGATACCATGACTGTCGATGAGGCAAAGAAGTACCTTGTAGCAGGCGAGTTTGATGAGGGTACCATGGCTCCAAAGATTGAGGCGGCTATCGACTTTATCGGTGACTCTGCCATCCGTTCGGTGCTTATCACAAAGCTCAACAAAGAGGGCAAGACTGTTTCTGGTGGCATGGGCACTTTAATTACAAAGTAGAGCTTAATTGTTATAATTCACATATATCCCACACATCTATATGCATTTTGCAGAGCAGATGTGTGGGTAGTTTTATAAGAAACAAGGTCGCTATTCAGAACCTCCGAGAACAAGAAAAGTAAGATAGAAGGTAACACAAAATGAGTGAGAAAAGGCTTCAAAAGAGAGAAGAGATCTCAGACGAGTACAAATGGAAGCTTGAGGATATGTATGAGACAGATGAGCTGTGGGAGGCTGAGTGTGAAAAAGCGTCACAGCTTGCAGAAAAGCTATCCGGATTTAAGGGACATCTGGCCGACAGTGCAGCAACGCTGCTTGATTTTTTTAAGAAGCAGGATGAGTTGTCTTATTATTTGGAGCGTATAGTGGTCTATGCGAATGAGCGCTCGCATCAGGACACTGCTGTGTCGAAATATCAGGCATATGTGTCAAAGGCTGAGACATTGACTGTTCAGGCATCAGGTGCGCTGGCATTTGTGAGTCCGGAGATTTTGCAGATAGATGATAAAAGGCTTGAGAGCTTTTACAGTGAGAGCAATGAGCTTGTGCACTATAAGCGTGCGATTGATGAGATAATGCGTCAGAAAGAGCATACTTTATCGGCTGCAGAGGAGAATATCCTGGCGCAGTGCGGTGAGATGGCTGCAGCGCCGGAGAATATATTCAGCATGTTCAACAACGCGGATATCAAATTCCCGTATATCACTGATGTCGAGGGAAATAAAATCCGTATCACGCATGGCAATTTCATAGATTTTTTAAGCAGCAAGGACAGAAGCCTGCGCAAGCAGGTGTTCCGCGGAGTGTATGATTCGTACAAGAAGTGGAGCAATACTGTTTCCATGATGTACATCAGCAAGCTGAAAAATGACACTTTTTATGCAAGGGTAAGAAAATATGACAGCGCAAGGGCCATGTATTTATCCGGTGGCGATATTCCTGAGAGCGTATATGATAATCTGATTGAGACGGTTCACGCACATCTGCCGGCTCTGCACAGGTACATGGCGCTTAGGAAGAAGCTTTTAGGTGTGGAGCATCTGCATATGTATGATTTGTTTGCACCGATTGTGGACAATGTACAGACCACATACACCTATGATGAGGCAAAAAAGCTTGTGGCAAAGGCGCTTGAGCCTATGGGCGATGAGTATGTCAGCACACTTAAGGCTGGCATGGAGAGTGGCTGGATAGATGTATATGAGAATGAGAACAAGAGAAGCGGTGCGTATTCATGGGGCGCTTACGGCACTCATCCGTATGTACTTTTGAACTATGCCGACAATCTGGACAGTGTGTTTACGCTGGCTCATGAGATGGGACATGCGATGCATACATACTATTCAAATGAGCATCAGAGCATCACCTACGCGGGATACCTGATTTTTGTGGCTGAGGTTGCATCCACCTGCAATGAGTCGCTTCTCATGCACTATATGCTTGAGCATTGTGAGGATGAGAATGAGAGAAAATATTTCATGACACATTTTCTGGACGGCTTCAGGACAACACTTTTCAGGCAGGCGCAGTTTGCAGAGTTTGAGCATATAGCTCACCGGAAAATGCAAAAGGGCGAGCCGGTTACCAAGGATGTGCTAAATGAGCTATGGCATGAACTGAATGTGCAGTACTACGGACCTGATATGCGCGTGGATGATGAGATATCATATGAGTGGATGCGCATACCGCATTTTTACACACCGTACTATGTATATCAGTACTCGACAGGCTATTCGGCAGCAGTTGCTTTTTCAAAAAAGATACTTGAGGAGGGAAAGCCTGCTGTGGATAAGTATATAGGAAATTTCCTGTGCGGTGGATGCTCGAAGAATCCAATCGAGCTGCTAAAGAGTGCCGGTGTCGATATGAGCACACCAAAGCCTGTGGATGATGCACTCAATGTATTTGAGGATTATCTGAAGCAGTTTGAGGCAGCAACTAAGTAAGGAGAAACATTTTTATGGAAAGAATTAAAAGCTTTACAATCAATCATAATATTCTTAAACCTGGATTTTATATTTCAAGAAAAGATGGAGAAATCGTTACATACGACCTTCGTACAAGAAAACCTAATGCAGGCGATTATATGTCCAATTCAGCTATGCACTCAGTGGAGCATATGTTTGCAACATGTGTGAGAAACTCTGAGATTGCAGATGATGTGGTATATTTTGGACCGATGGGCTGTCAGACAGGCTTCTACCTCGTAGTGAGGAATGTCGAGCCGGGAAGGGTTTTTGAAATCACAAAAGAGGTCTTAAAACAGATACTAGAGTATGATGGACCGGTGTTTGGTGCATCAGCCATAGAGTGTGGACATTACGAGAATCTGTCACTTGACGAGGCAAAGAAGGAGTGCCGTGCATATCTTAAGGTACTTGAGAGCCAGACAAATATGGAGTTTACTTATCCACAGTAAACAGAATGGAGAAATAAAATGACAATAGGTGTAATTGGTGCAATGCAGATGGAGGTCGATGACTTAAAGGCTCAGATGACAGACACACAGACAGAGGTTTACAGTGGAGTGGAGTTTGTTGAGGGTAAAATCGGTGATCAGTATGTTGTTGCGGCAAAATGCGGAATAGGAAAGGTGTTTGCGGCAATATGTGCAGAGGCCATGATTTTGAAATATGATGTAGATATGATTGTCAATATTGGAGTGGCAGGAACTTTGACAAAGGACTTAAATGTGCTTGACGTGGCAGTAGCCACAAATGTGCTGCAGCACGATATGGATACATCGCCAATCGGAGACCCGAAGGGACTTCTTTCAGGCATCAATATGATTCTGCTTCCGGCAGATACAAAAATGGTGGAGCTCATGTGCTCATGCTTAGCTGACAGGAATATCCACTACAAAAAGGGCAATATCGCAACAGGAGATCAGTTTATTGCCACAAAGGAGCAGAAGGATTATATTTCGAATACCTTTGATGCAATCGCAGCAGAGATGGAGGGCGGCAGCATCGGTCATGTGTGCTATGTGAACAAGGTGCCATTTGCCATTCTTCGCTCAATATCAGACGGCGATGGCGGCGAGACAGACTACCAGACCTTTGCGGAGAAGGCTGCGCATCAGTCGATTGAGGTAGTGCTTGAGTTTATCGGAAGGGCAGAAGAACTGAAATAGAATTATTTCATTATTCATAATTTGTGATAATAAAGAATAGTATATAGCATGAGTGAATACAGAGCATACATGCAAAATACAAAACTACATAATGGGACAAAACGAAAGAAACGCCGACACAGATTCCTTTTTGGAGTGCTACTGTCGGCGCTTCTTATTACAGGCGCTTTATATGGCAGAGAGTATGACATATCACAGCTGAAAAATATAGAGGTGATGGAGACACTTAGCAGTGCTGTGAGTCAGTTCGGAGACAGAAAGCTGCCTGTATATTCGGTTCAGACAACAGAAAAAAAGATAGCCCTTTCATTTGACTGTGCCTGGGGAGCAGAGGATTTTGACAGTATGATGGAGACACTTGACAAGCACAACGTAAAGGCTACATTTTTTATGACAGGAGGGTTTGTGAGTGATAACCCTGAATATGTAAAGACGCTGGTTGAAAAAGGGCATGAGCCCGGAAATCACAGTGAGCACCACTATGATATGGCAACAATCACGGCAGGCGAGATGAAGACGGAGATAATGGATGTGCACAAAAAGGTCAAGGAGCTGACCGGAAAGGATATGAAGGTATTCAGACCGCCATACGGCTCGTACAACAATGAACTGATTGACACAGTGTATGGCTGTGACTATTATCCAATCCAGTGGGATGTGGATTCACTCGACTGGAAAAACTATGGTGTGCAAAACATCATAGATACAGTGTGCAATCACAAAAGCCTGGATTGTGGCTCGATAATACTCTGCCATCTAGGCGCGAAATACACCTCGCAGGCACTCGATGAGATGCTCACGAAGCTGCAGGACATGGGCTATGAGATAGTTCCGGTATCAAAGCTGATCATGACAGAAGGCTATCATATGGATGCAAACGGTATGCAGATCAAGGACTGAGCAATTTCATAAATCAATATTTTAGTCAATATTTTAGTCAATATTTAGTCAATAATTTAGCCCTTTACGATATTGTTATTTACAGACAAGTGTGTTAAACTAAAACTATATTTTAAAGAAGCTGTGAGACAGCTATGGGGGTAAATTATATGACAGATACAGGTTTTTTAGTAGCATTCTTTATAGTTATTTTTTTAGTTATCATCTTTGCGCTTGTTGCTGTAATCGGAGCCGTTACAAGTGCTGTTGCAGGTATCAATGATGATGAGGATGAGATTGAGGAAGAGGGCATTTGAAGCTGAAATAAATAAAAGATATTAAAAGACATTTAAGGACATTTAAGGACATCGAATTATATTAATCGTATAATTGGGTGTCTTTTTTTGTCAAAATCTCTTAAAAAAGTATAAACCAATTGAGTTGCAATCCGCCACATTGTATAATAAAAGTATAACAGCGAATTAAATTTATTGTGAAAATCGCAGTAATCACATTGTTTATTAAACCAAGGCAGGACATTATCAAAGAAAAGAAAAAGGAGGGGTCAGATGATATCAAGATATAGTGTAAAAAAGCCTTTTACTGTACTTGTAGGAGTACTGCTGGTAATAGTACTCGGTGTTGTATCGCTTGGCAGGATGACGACAGATCTGCTGCCGGATATGAGCTTTCAGTATGCACTTATCGTGACAACAGATATGGGAGCAAGTCCACAGGAGGTGGAGAGCGATGTCACCGCGCCGCTTGAAGCAGCTATGGCAACTACGTCCAATATCAAAAACGTAAGCTCAATGTCATATAACAGCTATTCTCTGGTGACATGCGAGTATGAGCAGAATGCCAACATGGATTCTGTAGTGATAGAGATGCAGCAGAAAATAGATCAGGTCAAGGCTGGCTGGAAGGATGGAGTGGGTACTCCGACCATTATGAAGATAAATCCGGACATGCTTCCAATCATGATGACTGCTGTGGATATGGATGGGAAAAGCAAGTCGGAAATCACAGACTTTGTGGAAAACACACTAAAGCCTGCAATTGAGAGTACGGAGGGAGTCGCATCAGTGACTGCAACAGGTGAGCTAACCGAGCAGATACAGGTCACGATGAATCAGGCCAAGATAGATGCGCTCAATGAGAAAATAAATAATGCCGTTTCAAAGAAATTTGACGATGCAAAAAGTCAGATGGATGATGCAAGCGCAAAGATAGAGAGCGGACAAAACGCAATCACATCTGCATCGGATCAGATGAGCGCGGGAGTGGATACGCTAAAGGAGCAAAAGGCAAAGCTTGCAGAGCAGAAGACTCAGCTAGAGAGTACTCTTGCAAGCTTAAATGAGCAGAAGAGCCAGCTTGAAACAATTCAGTCAGCTCTTTCAGACTTCATGAATAGTGATACATATACAAAGACAATTCCATCACTCAAAGAGGGCGCAAATGCACCGGGTGAAGCGGGCACAGCACTCAAAGCGCAGCTTGAGCAGGTTGATAAGAAGATTGCAACACAGTTTTCAGGACTCTCGGCGCTTGGAATCACCGTAAACACAGCAGATGATCTGCCTGCGGCAGCGTCAGCGATAGCACAGACTCTCATTCAGGTGAATACAGGTATAGAGCAGTGCCAAAGCGGGCTTAACCAGATAGCACAAGGAGAGACAGCACTTTTAGATGCATATGATAATCTAAATAGTCAGGCAGCCATCAGCTCGATAAGCATAGGACAGCAGTCGGCACAGCTTGCAACAGCAGCGGCATCTCTTGACAGCTCAAAGAAGGAGCTTGAAAAGAGTAAGGATGATGCACTTGATAAGTCAAACTTAAATGCAGTTTTAACAATTGACTCACTTTCGCAGCTGCTTGTCGCACAGAACTTTGATATGCCTGCAGGCTATGTAAATGATTTAAACGGCACACAGTACATAGTACAGGTGGGAGATGAGATAAAATCAATTGATGATTTAACAAATCTTGTGCTCATGGATATGAAGCTTGATGGAATAGCTCCTATTCATGTCGGTGATGTGGCAGATGTTGAGATGACTGACAACTCGGATGAGACATATGCGATAGTCAACGGTAATCCCGGAATAATGCTTTCCATGGAGAAGCAGACCGGCTACTCTACAGGAGACGTCACAGACCGTCTTTTAGACAAGCTTGATTCGATGGAAAAGGAAAATGACGGATTACACACCACGGTGCTTATGAATCAGGGTGTATACATCGACATGGTTGTAAAAAGTGTGATGCAGAATATGATAGTGGGAGCAATACTTGCCATTTTCGTATTGCTCTTGTTCTTAAAGGATATAAAGCCAACACTTGTTATCGCAGCATCTATACCGCTATCGGTTATTGTGGCAGTGGTGCTTATGTATTTTACGGATATCACCTTAAATATCATTTCAATGTCGGGACTTGTGCTTGGAATAGGAATGCTGGTGGATAATTCAATCGTAGTAATCGAGAATATCTACAGATTAAGGGGAGAGGGATATTCGGTAAAGAAGGCGGCTGTTGATGGTGCAAATCAGGTAGCCGGAGCCATTTTTGCATCTACACTCACCACGGTAAGTGTGTACGCGCCAATCATTTTTACTGATGGAATCACGAGACAGCTCTTTGTAGACCTGGCACTTACGGTAGCGTTTACTCTTATGGCATCTCTTGTAGTCGCACTCACATTTGTACCGGCAATTGCTTCAGGCATGCTCAAAAAGACGAAGGATATAAAGCATCCATGGTTTGACCGTTTTAAGGACTGGTATGGAAATGTCCTCGGCACATGTCTTAGATTTAAGCCGGTGGTATTTATTGTGGCAGTAGCGCTTTTAGTCGGCAGTGGCGCACTTTGCATGTCAAGGGGAATGACATTTATGGATATGGACATGGAGTCAAATCAGATTTCACTTACCATAGAGGCAAAGGATGACGAAAAGCTCGACTTCAAGCAGCTTACAGAGCTGTCTGATAAGGTCATGGACAAAATATCTGATATAAAGGGCATAGACACAATAGGAGCTACAGCAGGCGGCAACTCGACCATGAACCTGATGAGCTCAGGAAGCGACAGCGTGAGCATGTATATATTGCTTGATGAGAAGTCGGATGTTTCATCGGATAAGGTAATAGATGAAATTGAAAAACGCACAAAGAATCTGGACTGCAAGGTAACAGCATCTTCACAGGCTATGGACTCATCAGAGTTTTTCGGAAGTGGTCTCTCTGTCAGGATTAAGGGTAATGATATAGATAAGCTGCAGAAGCTTGCAGGTGATGTGGCAGATATCCTTAAGGATACAAAGGGCGTGACAGATATAGATGACGGTCTTGGAGATACAATCAATGAGCTTAAGATAACTGTGGATAAGGAAAAAGCAGCAAAGTATGGCTATACGGTGGCTCAGGTATACCAGCTCGTATCCGGTGAGATATCATCTCAAAAGAGCGCAACAACCATTACGACCGACATAAAGGACTATGAGGTATACTTACAATCCGCAGAGCAGTCTGATGTGACTGTGGACGACATCAAAAACCTTACATTTACCTATAAGGATAATGACGGCAGTGAAAAGGAGATTCCGCTCAGTGATATCTGCACTATTTCGCAGGAACAGACACTGAGTACCATTCATCGAGATGCTCAGACAAGATATATTACAGTATCAGGTGCGGTTGATGAAAACCATAATGTAACATTACTAAGCAATAAAATTAAATCAAAAATTGATAAACTTAGCATTCCTGATGGCTATTCAATAGACATGGAGGGCGAGGATGAGACAATAAATGAGTCAATGAGTCAGCTTGGACTTATGCTTGTGCTTGCAGTGATATTTATCTATCTTATCATGGTGGCGCAGTTCCAGTCATTGCTTTCACCGTTTATTATCATGTTCTGTATACCTCTTGCGTTTACAGGAGGCTTTATAGCTCTTTTCATCACGGGAAATGAGCTCGGAATCATATCAATGCTTGGCTTTATCATGCTGGCAGGCCTCATTGTAAATAATGGAATCGTGCTCATTGATTACATCAATCAGGCCAGGAGAGAGGGCATGAGCAAGCACGAGGCAATCATAGACGCAGGCCGTACAAGGCTTCGTCCAATACTGATGACAGCGATGACCACCATACTTGCCATGTTTACATCGGCGATAGGTATCGGAGATGGCTCAGATATGATAAGGCCGATGGCAATCGCAATAATAGGAGGTCTCGTATACGGAACCATCCTTACGCTTATAGTAATTCCATGTATCTATGATGCGTTCAACAGGGAGAAGAGCATGGTAGAGGAAGAACTGTAGCAGGATAGAAGGAAAAAGCTGGAAATATAGAGAGTTGGAGGATTTTTACATGGCAAAGTATATTATGGCATTAGATGCGGGCACGACCAGCAACAGATGTATACTTTTCAATGAGAAGGGCGAGATGTGCAGTGTGGCACAGAAGGAATTTACGCAGTTTTTTCCAAAGCCGGGCTGGGTGGAGCATGATGCAGAGGAAATCTGGGCCACACAGCTTGAGGTGGCAAAGGAGGCAATGGCCAATATCCAGGCTACGGCAGCCGACATATGTGCGATAGGCATTACTAACCAGAGAGAGACCACAATTGTATGGGATAAAAATACAGGTGAGCCGGTTTATCACGCGATAGTATGGCAGTGCAGGCGCACGGCAGAGTATGCGGATTCACTGAAGGAAAAGGGGCTTACCGGGACCTTCAGAAAAAAGACAGGGCTTGTGATAGATGCTTATTTTTCGGCAACTAAGCTCAAGTGGCTCCTTGACAATGTGCCTGGAGTAAGGGAGAGAGCCGAAAGAGGCGAGCTTTTGTTTGGAACAGTCGAGACATGGCTTATATGGAAGCTCACTCAGGGACAGGTGCATGTCACGGATTATTCCAATGCTTCAAGAACCATGATGTTTAATATCAATACCTTAAAGTGGGATGATGAGATACTTAAAGAGCTTGATATACCAAAGAGCATGCTTCCAAAGCCAATGCCGTCGAGCTGTGTATATGGTGAGGTGAATCCTGTGTTTTTCGGGGGTCCGATTCCTATCGCGGGTGCGGCAGGAGACCAGCAGGCTGCGCTTTTTGGCCAGACCTGCTTTAGGGCAGGAGAAGCCAAAAATACATACGGTACAGGCTGTTTTCTGCTGATGAATACAGGTGAGATGCCTGTATCCTCAAAGAACGGACTTGTTACCACTATAGCCTGGGGCATAGACGGCAAGGTGATATATGCGCTGGAGGGATCAATATTTGTGGCAGGAGCATCAATCCAGTGGCTGCGCGATGAGATGAAATTTATCGATTCCTCAACAGATTCAGAATACATGGCGAGAAAGGTAAAAGACACAAACGGCTGCTACGTGGTGCCGGCATTTACAGGGCTTGGAGCACCGTACTGGGACCAGTATGCCCGAGGAACCATTGTGGGGCTTACGAGAGGTGTAAACAAGTACCATGTCATAAGGGCAACTCTTGAATCAATGGCATTTCAGGTAAATGATGTGCTTGAGGCAATGAAGGCTGATTCGGGCATCAATCTCACATCGCTTAAGGTGGACGGCGGCGCCAGTGCCAACAACCTGCTCATGCAGATGCAGGCTGATATCAGCAATGCACCGGTCAACAGGCCTGTGTGCGTGGAGACTACAGCCATGGGTGCAGCATACCTCGCAGGGCTTGCGGTGGGCTATTGGGACAGCATGGATGATATAAAGAGAAACTGGGCTATTGACCGTGTGTTTGAGCCGGAGATAGAGGCTGATTTGAGAGAAAAGAAGCTTAAAATGTGGAAAAAGGCTGTCGCCTGCGCATTTAACTGGGCGAAGGATGAATAATAGCTGATGCTTGCATTGTTTTAAATGAGCTTATTTGAGTGAACTTAGTGGTATAGGAAGTAAAAATATACAATGAAAATTGGTAGGAGAAAATAACATGTATGATGTGGTAATTATAGGAGCGGGAGTATCGGGAAGTGCCTGTGCCAGAGAGCTTTCGAAATATAATCTGTCCATCTGTGTGGTGGAAAAGGAGGAGGACGTGTGCTGTGGCACCTCAAAGGCCAACAGTGCTATTATCCATTCCGGAATTGATTGTAAGACCGGTACACTTATGGCACAGATGAATCTCCGTGGAAATGAGATGATGGATGAGCTTTCGAAGAAGCTTGATTTTGAGTTTCGAAGAAACGGCTCACTGATAGTGTGCTTTAGCGATGACGATATGCCAAGGCTTAAGGAGCTTTACAATCAGGGGATTGCAAACGGGGTGCCGGGACTTGAAATTCTTGATGCAGGCGAAGCACATGAGATGGAGCCGAATCTGTCTGATGAAGTTGTGGCAGCTATTTACTGTCCGACAGGAGGCATTGTATGTCCGTTTGGCATGAATATCGCATTTGCTGAGAATGCGGCAGCAAACGGTGTGGAGTTTTTATTTAACACAGAGGTGAAGGCGATACAAAAGGAGAAGACTGGCTATATTCTCATTACTCAAAATGGCGAAATTCATGCACGCTGTGTTGTAAATGCAGCCGGTGTATATGCTGATGTGTTCCACAACATGGTAAGTGAAAACAAAATACATATTACACCGAGGCGCGGAGAGTACGAGCTTTTAGACAGGGCTGCGGGAGGTATCGTTGACAAGACTATTTTCCAGCTCCCGGGCAAATATGGTAAGGGAGTGCTTGTAACCCCGACAGTACACGGAAATATTTTAATCGGACCTACAGCAGATGACCATGAGGACAAGGAGGGGACAAATACAACGAGAGCAGGCTTAGAGCATGTTACGGCATCCGGCACACGTTCGGTGCCGTCACTTCCTATGCGTCAGGTTATCACATCGTTTGCAGGAAACCGTGCACATGAGGACGGACATGAGTTTATCATTGAGGAGCTTTCTGACGCACCGTATTTTATTGACTGCGCAGGTATAGAGTCACCGGGCTTATCAAGTGCGCCGGCTATCGGTGAGAGAGTGGCAGCAATAGTTGAGGGGCTTTTTAATCCTTCTAAAAATGCGGACTTCATCGAGACAAGAAAAGGTATTTTAAATCCAAAGAAGCTTTCAGAGGATGAGTATAAAAAGCTGATAAAAGAAAAGCCTGAGTATGGCAATATAATCTGCCGCTGTGAGATGATTACGGAGGGCGAGATAATGG
>ERZ1034678.956-NODE-956-length-15055-cov-4.412867_pt1 | contig 15055 bp, 9 predicted proteins | sample MGYA00520640_ERZ1034678 | MGnify/ENA primary metagenome ERZ1034678 (study PRJEB33766, sample SAMN09781767) | gut metagenome | biome: gut microbiome | host: Homo sapiens | place: Madagascar | study: EMG produced TPA metagenomics assembly of the PRJNA485056 data set...
CGGTCCACGCGTCCCTTTATATCAACCGTCACATCATTTGCCATATCAAGGCTCTCGTAAAAGGAAAACTCAAACCTCTCAGGCACAAAGCTGCCCCTTCGTATCTGGGTTGTGAGTGCCCATACTGTCTGCTTAAAGACCGCCTTCATATGTGATATCGAATGTTGGCTTTCCGCTGTATCAAATATGCCAAAGCCTGTATACTCATCAATCACCTCATTTATTGCTTCCATCGCAAGCTCATCTCTTTTTGCATCTGTCACGCTAAACCAGTCAGTACTCTCCCTATCAAGCTTCTTACTGTATCTTTCCAGTGCTTCATGATATATATTACCCATATCAAGGGATGTAAAGCCACTCTCCTCACGCTCTGTAAGCCTCAATCCATAATTTAAAAAATGCGCATATGCACACCTGGCAAACTGCTCAAAGCGCGTGATACTGCCCTCCATGTGTCTGCCGTATATACTTCTTGCCACATTTCGGCTAATCGGATCCTTTGAATAATGCTCAAACCTTGCATTTATGAGCCTCTCCACGGCATTTTTTTGAGTAAATTCTTTATCGTCTACTTCATTACCGTCCCCTGCATCACTGACTGATGCGTCATAAAGCATCACTGCTGCTGCAATCTCGCACCATCTGTCATCCACCTCATTTGACAGCAGATAATCCAGAGCACTCTGCCTGCTTGATATATCCAAAAGCTGTTCTACATCCTCTGTCTCAGTCACGACAAGCTCCGGAAACATCCCCTTTAATATACCTATGAGGTACGATGGCTGGGCAGCCTTTTTTTCACTGTCAAGTCTCGTATAGCTGATATAAAGCTCCCTGGATGGCTTTGTCATGTTCAGATACAGATAAAACCTCTGTATAAATGCCTGCTCCCTTGCCCCAGGCGCAAGCTCTATATCCAGCTCCCTAAGTGCCTCTCTCTCATACTGGGATATAATGCCTCCTCTTCCTGCCGCCTTTGGAACAATCCCATCGTTTACACCTGCAAAAAACATGACTTTTATGTTGGTCAGACGCGTTCTCTCAATATCCCCGATGGTCACAGTGTCGTATCCCGGCGGTATGACTGCTACATCTGCCGCATCCAGTCCTGCATCCAGTATCTGTGTAAATTCCTCTGCATCCATGCATTCATCACCCAGCACCGCCACATATTTTTCAAAGAGCTGCATGACTATTTTGTATATCTGTCCGTATTCCTTTGATGCGGTCTGGTCCCCTGCATCAAGCAGTGCCTGCTCCTTTTTTGCAAGCTTATCAGGTATATCAAGCAAAACTATCAGCTTATATATAGCGAGCACATAGTCCTTTACCGTTGACTTTTTATCGGAAAACACCTGATATACCGGCTTTAGCAGCTCCATTATATACTCCCTGCTTTGGTTTAAAAGCTCAAGATCATAGCCTGCCTTATGCTTTGGCAGCCTGACCCACTTTTTGTCCCATGCGCTTTTACCTCTAACACCACAGGCGAGCACGTAGTTTTCAAGTACATCTATTTCACTGTCCGAAAGCTCCGTAAAGCCGCACCGCAAAAATCTGAACACCGCATCTGCCGAGAAATTTTGTGCCGCAATATCGGGTATTGACCTGATAAACTCAATAAACGGATGGAAAAGTATCTCCTGTGTGGCATCGATAAAGTAAGGAATATTGTATTTGTCAAATATTTCACGAACATAACCTGCATATATATTCACATCTCCTGTGACTATAGCAATATCGCGGTAACGCAGGTTTTCGTTCCTTACAAGCTCATTAATTCTTCTGGCTATCTTTGTCAGCTCCTGCTTCGGGTCACGCAGACAGTCTATATGAATGTGCTTTGGTGCTTTTTTAAAGGAGCGTCTTTGTTTCCTGAAAAGCTGCTGTTCCATAAAGCTTAGCTCTTCGTTTTCTGCAAGCCGGTAGTTTTTATCAAGGATAATAGGTTCCTCGACTTCTATGCCATAAAACGCTGCCATTTCGGTGAGTGATTTCACTGTCCTTTTTGGCATGTCAAACAGCTCCTGCATGCCTCTGCTCTTAAAGATATCCTCACGACAGTCTATTGTGAGCGTTACATATATTTTCTTTGAAATGACAAAGAGCTTTTTGATGAGCTGGTTCTGTATAGGTGTAAATCCAGTAAATTCATCAAATGCAATGACTGAATTTCTAAGAATGGCAGACTCCTCCGCCACATTGCAAAGCACATTAAGTATTTCCTCTGCAGTGATATATTTGTCCTGCATAAACTTCTCAAATGCTTCGTAGAGCACAAGCACATCCTTAAGCTTGCCGGAAAGCGTATCAGACAGACTGCCGGAATCAATATATCTTCCGAGCTCCTCAGGTGATATATTGTACTGCACAAGCTCCGAAAGCAGTGACTTTACCTCGCTTATATAGCCGATGCGGTTTAAGTTTCTGCCTATTACGCCAAGCTTATCCGCCTCCTGTGCCGCAAGCTTTCTGAGCACAAGGTTCTTACCCGTCTCCTCAAGTACCGTGAGATTTGTGATTCCAAGCTCATCAAACACTCTGTAGGCTAAGCGCTTAAAGCTTAGCACATCTATATTCATGATAGCTTTATTCTCCGACAAATCCACAAGCTGTCTCTGCGTCTGCATTGTAAACTGCTCAGGCACTATTACAAGATAATTATCCCTTGGGTGTGCCTTTGCCTCTTTCACTATCGTGTTAAAGAGATATTTTGTTTTTCCGTTTCCTGAATTACCTGTGATAAACTGTAATGACATAAAAAGACTCCATGATTAACTACTGTGTAAAATGTATACAGTAATTATATCATGAAGTCTCCTATTATTGAATTACTTATTGTGCTTTAATTCAGCTTAATAACCGCTATACCCTGTGATTAGTGATGGAAAAGTCTGATTCCTGTAAAGCTCATTACCATACCGTACTTATTACATGTATCAATAACATGGTCATCTCTCACAGATCCACCCGGCTGGGCTACATACTTCACGCCACTCTTGTGAGCACGCTCAATGTTGTCACCAAACGGGAAGAATGCATCAGAGCCAAGTGCTACATCTGTATTCCTGTCAAGCCATGCTCTCTTCTCCTCTGCTGTAAATACGTCCGGCTTTACCTTGAAGAACTTCTGCCACTCGCCCTCTGCAAGCACGTCCATGTAATCCTCACCGATATAAAGATCAATAGTATTGTCGCGGTCTGCACGTCTGATACCATCCACGAACTGAAGTCCAAGCACCTGTGGAGACTGACGAAGCCACCAGTTATCTGCCTTTGAGCCTGCAAGTCTGGTACAGTGGATACGAGACTGCTGGCCTGCTCCGATACCGATTGCCTGGCCGCCCTTTACATAGCATACAGAGTTGGACTGTGTATACTTTAAAGTAATCATAGAGATTGCCAGATCGATCTTAGCCTGCTCTGTGAGCTCCTTGTTCTCTGTCACAATATTTGAGAAGAAATCGTCATCAATATGAAGCTCGTTTCTGCCCTGCTCAAATGTGATGCCAAATACATCCTTTCTCTCGATAGGTGCCGGCTCATATGACGGGTCAATCTCGATAACACAGTAATTGCCGTTTTTCTTAGCCTTTAAAATCTCAAGAGCCTCGTCTGTGTAGCCCGGAGCGATAACACCGTCTGATACCTCTCTCTTGATTACAAGTGCAGTGCTCTTGTCACATACATCTGAAAGTGAAATAAAATCACCAAATGATGACATTCTGTCAGCTCCTCTTGCTCTGATGTATGCATTTGCAAGTGGTGTAAACTCAATATCCATATCATCAACCCAGTAAATCTTTTTCTCCACATCTGAAAGTGGCTGTCCAACTGCTGCACCTGCAGGTGAAACATGCTTGAATGATGTTGCAGCCGGAAGACCTGTTGCCTTCTTAAGCTCTCTTACAAGCTGCCATCCGTTAAAGGCATCAAGGAAGTTGATATATCCGGCTCTGCCGTTAAGCACTTTTATAGGAAGCTCTCCCTCCTTCATAAATATTCTGGCCGGTTTCTGATTTGGGTTACATCCGTATTTTAATTCGTATTCCTGCATTTTTCTGTTCTCCTGTTTTTATCTGCTTATCTTGTATATTTGACCGTTTATATAGTATTTTATTTGTTTTTGTTTACGATTCTGCTCTCATACTCTCCTGTTGCGATATCAATATATCTTACAAAAAGTGATACCTTATTGTCTTCGTTTAAGTTCTCCCATACCATATTGGTAAACTCATCGATATCTCCTTCGATGTCTACCCATGTAGGCTCACCCTCAAAGCTTGGCAGCGGATTGCCATCGCCCATATATGTATGGATGAAATGTCCCTCTCCCGCAACCGGTGCTGAGTATGCAAATGTGTATCTGTTGCATGCATCAGGATTGCCGTTGTTGCTCTTTAAGATTGACATAGCATAGTTGAACTCACCATTGTCAATATGCATGATTCCTGAAATTCTAGGTGTATAGTTAGGAGCGTCAGGCTCAAACTCTCTTGTCCTTAAGGCCTGCTCAAATGTCTGCTGCTTGTCCATCAGCTCATAGATAGTATCTGTCTGGTCACCGTTTGTGACAATTGTCTTGTTGCCAAGCACTCTTACAGGTGCGTAAATGATAAGACTTGGATCCTCAAGCTTTGAAGGGTCAAATGCCTGTGTTCTGATGCCCTCGCCATCCTCTACAAATACTCTGTTGCGGCTGTTTTCGCTTCTGCCCATGATAAAGTATGCTGTTACAGCCTTCTTACCATCCTTTGTGCGTCCGATTACGATACCTCTGCCAGGGTATGTTGTGCTTGATAATTCCTTTGCTAATGATACTCTTTCCATGTCATCCTCCATGTTTTCTGATAATGTGGTCTGCATCCCCAAATTACTCGGGCCTGCCGGAATAAAAAGACCGTCTGAACACACATAAAAATATAAAGCTCTGCATGAAACCTATATTAAATGTGCGCCCAGACGGTCGGCAATCAACTGTTATACTCCATGTGGTTATCCACTTCCGTCAGTCATATAACTGTCTTTATTTAAGCATGTATTTTTGTCATTGTCAAGTACCACTTTAAAATAAGCATGTACTTATAAGTTATTCTTATAAGTACATGCTTGTAAACAATGCCATTATTTACTAATTTTTAAAGCTGTGAATAGGTGCCGGGATTCTTCCACCGCGGTTTACAAATGCATCGCAAGAGAATCTGTTTACCGGCATAACCGGTGCACTTCCAAGGAGTCCTCCGATTTCTACCACATCACCTACATCCTTTCCGATTGCAGGAAGCAGTCTGCAGGCTGTTGTCTTTTGATTTATCATACCGATAGCCATCTCATCTGCGATAATTCCTGAAATTGTGGTGGCCTTTGTATCGCCAGGGATTGCAATCATGTCAAGTCCCACTGAGCATACACAGGTCATAGCCTCAAGCTTTTCGAGAGTGAGTGCACCATCGTTTACGGCATCTATCATTCCCTGATCCTCTGATACAGGAATAAAGGCACCTGAAAGTCCGCCGACATATGAGGATGCCATGATACCGCCCTTTTTCACCTGATCGTTTAAGAGTGCAAGTGCTGCTGTTGTTCCCGGAGCTCCGGCTCTCTCTAAACCTATCTCACAGAGAATATCGGCTACAGAGTCTCCGATAGCCGGTGTAGGTGCAAGTGAGAGGTCTATGATTCCAAATGGCACTCCAAGCTTCTTTGAAGCCTCCTTTGCCACGAGCTGTCCTACTCGAGTAACCTTGAAGGCTGTCTTCTTGATTGTCTCACAGAGCACCTCAAAGTTCTCGCCTCTTACCTTTTCAAGAGCAGTCTTTACTACTCCCGGTCCGCTGACACCTACATTGATGATGGCATCTGCTTCTGTCACACCATGGAAGGCTCCTGCCATAAACGGATTGTCATCAGGGGCGTTGCAGAATACTACAAACTTGGCACAGCCTGATACAGGAAGGTGCTTTGTCACCTCTGCTGTCTCCTTTATCATCTCACCAATCAGCTTTACTGCATCCATGTTGATTCCGGTTTTTGTAGAGCCAACATTTACAGAGCTGCATACCAGGTCTGTCTCAAGCATTGCCTGAGGGATGGATTTGATTAAAAGCTCATCCGCCTTTGTCATGCCCTTTGACACAAGTGCTGAGTATCCACCGATGAAGTTGACACCTACCTCTTTGGCAGCTCTGTCAAGTGTCTTTGCTATGGTAACAAAATCCTCTGAGCTCTTGCAGGCCGCACCGCCGACAAGGGCGATAGGTGTAACTGAAATACGTTTGTTTACGATAGGGATACAGTAGTTGTTCTCTATCTCTTTTCCTGTTGATACAAGATTCTTTGCAAGTGTTGTAATCTTGTTGTAGATATTCTCATTTACCTTTGCAAGATCTGAGTCTATACAGTCGAGCAGGCTGATACCGAGTGTGATTGTACGCACGTCAAGATTTTCCTTCTCCACCATGTCATTGGTCTCAATTACTTCACCAATATTTATCATTTTGCTGTTCTCCTTTAACTGTGTATGACATTTTTATGCTAAACTAGATTCGATGCATCATCTCAAAGATTTCTTCCTTCTGACACTTTATTGTTACACCAATTTCTTCTCCAAGTGCATCAAGCTGGTCAGAAATCTCTGCAAATGAAGCTGTAGCATTTGTCATATCAACAATCATCATCATGTTGAAATAACCTGAAACGATAGTCTGTGAGATATCAAGCACGTTTACACTGCCCTCTGACAGATATGTACATACCTTTGCGATGATTCCTACTGTGTCTTTTCCGACAACTGTGATGATTACTTTGTTCTTTGTGTTATCCATAACAACTTATTCTCCTGTTCTCTTATTCTACGGCTATGCGGTCTGATGCCCTGTCTCTCTTGGCCACATACATAGGGAAATCACTTGCCTTATATGGATTGTCTCCCATTGTGACCTCAAGCCTGACGGCTTCATACGCCAGCTTTTCGTAGTTGTTTTCTTTACTAAGGTGTCCCAGTATTACTGAGCCAAATTTATCATGAAGAAGCTCGCATAACAACTGCCCGCTTCTCTCATTCGACAAATGTCCGCTGTCACCCATGATCCTGCGCTTGAGCGGATACGGATATGCCCCAGTCTGGAGCATATTTATATCATGATTGGCTTCAAGCAACAGCCCATCCAGGTTCTGAAGCTTTGAAACCAGTGCATCATCATACGTGCCAAGGTCTGTCACAACAGCCATCGCATGATTTTCGTTTTTAAATCTGTACGCGACAGGATCAGCCGCATCGTGTGATATGTGAAGAGGCTCAAACTCTATATCGCCTATTGTAAAATCGACGCCTGCCTCAATGGGATGAAACAGCTCATCATCTATATTTCCAACGGATTTGGTACATTTTATAGCCCCGATTGTGGCCTTTGTTGCATAAATCGGAATATGATAGCGCCTTGCCATGACACCAAGCCCTGCGATGTGGTCTATATGCTCATGCGTCACAAGAATGCCCTGCATATCTGTGGCAGTCATATCAAATTCATTCAGTCCGTTTTCTATTTTCTTACCGCTGATGCCCGCGTCTATGAGCACATGACAATCATCCGTACCCACGCATATACAGTTTCCACTGCTGCCGCTGGCAATGCTGCATAATTCTAACATGTTAATTCTCTTTCCAGTATAATTCTATTTTGTCTCCCTCATGAAGCTCCTCGGAAAATTGGGCATCTCTGCCATTTATTACAGTGGCTATTGCCCTGCCCTTTCCTGCCTGTAAATCAAATGAGATATGGGTAAATATATCGACAAATATATATGTATCCTTGCCGGACAGCTCTACAGGCTCACCGTTTACAATTACTGTAATTGTATTTTCTGATGAGTCTTCTTCGTGTATTTCTTCCTGTATATCATTTTTTGGCAATTCATTTTCCGGCAATTCGTTTTCCGGCACAGCAGATGCTTCAGCTTCTTTAGCAAAATCATCATGCAGCTCATCGAGCACCTGATTCATCATCTGCTCTGATGTTCTGGCTACTGTGTTGTCAGACTCTTGTGTGTCATTATAATTGTTATTGTCGATTCTTGCAACACCATATTCATCTGTTTTCCACTCAACAGAGAAATTTTCGTATACAAGAGTGTCGAGATCAGCCTCTTCATTGTTTACAAATATCATCTGGTCTGTGTCAATAACGAGGTCCATAAACTGCGCAATCTGACGCACTGTATAGTAATTTCTTGTCTCAATCACATCGTTTTCCCTGATGCTGTAATCCTCCGGCTCAAGCTCTCCGTTTACCTGGACAAACCTAGGACATGAAACCCTTCTGCCGTTTATGATAAAAGTAATGACAGAATGATTGTACTCATCAAGCTGCGATATCTTATACTCTGCTGCCTCTCCTGCTGTGGACGGCTCTATGATTATCTCACTGTTTGGCTCAAGCGGTGTGTTGATGCTTGCAGGCTTTCCGTTCATGGTCACCACTGCGCCCTCTCCGGCCTCGCCTCTTACAAGCCGTGCCACACCGTTTACCGTAAAGTTTATCGGGGTGCCGCGCTTTGGAAACAGCTCATCGTTTGGAAATCCAGCCTGAAGCGCCGCATCGACTATTGTAAGCCTGTTATTGTCATAGAGCTTTATTCTCTCACCGTTGAATCTGACCATGATAAAATTATTTCTCTGGTCATAATAATTCAGACATATACCAATTGGAGTGACAATAAGCGGATCCTTCGTGATATCCTCCTGCTCAAAAATTACCTCGCCAAGCACTTCCTCGCCTCTTAGGGCAACTCTTTCCTCCGGCAGATCGAGGTCTTCCGCAAGCTTTTCCGTGAAGCCGTGTATCTTGCCTCCGCCTCCGACTACAAAGCAGGCACTCACTGTTTTGTCACCGTTTAGCTCTCTGATTTTAGCCGATACCTCTTGTGCAATATTATCAACAACAGGTGCTGCCACATCCCAGACATCCTGTGCAGGAATTGTGTGCTCGATGCTCATGATATCCTTGTATGTAACCGTATCACTTGTCGTAGACTGAAGCTTGATGCTCTCCGCCATATTGAAATCCACGAGGAAATGCTGCACAATAACTTCTGTCAGCTCATCTCCTGCATGCGGTATCATGCCATAGGCTATGATACTTCCGTCTCTTGTGATTGAGATATCACTCGTTCCGGCTCCCACATCGACAAGTGCGATATTAAGCATACGATAGTTCTCCGGAATTGCCACATTGATAGCGGCGATAGGCTCCAATGTCATATTGGCTACACTAAGCCCGGCCTGTCCCACTGCCGCATACAGTCCGTCTACCACATCCTCCGGCAGAAATGTAACTATGATATCCTCGCCTATTTTGTTTGCCTTATGACCCTCAAGGCTGATAAACACCTCATCATTCAAAAAGAATTTGACTGTAGAATATCCCACGCAGTAAAACTTATAGCTTGTATCGTTAACCTCCTTGAGTGCCTCCTGTGCTTTTTCTATGCCAAGCAGGTTAAGCGTATGGACATCCTCGCCGGTCACCACAGACTCCTGCGCATACTCATACTCCACATGCGTCGTGACAGTCTTTAATACTCGTCCTGCGGCTGCTATACACACCTCTTCAAGTGGCTGTCCTGTCTGTTTTTCAAGCTCGTCCTTTACTTCCTTAATTGTTTTTGCCACCCTGCCTATATCATGTATCTGACCGTCAAGCATCGCTCTGGTCTCATGCTCCTTCACATACTGTGCTGTAACCACAAATTCCTTGTCATCAGTCTGATAGCCGACAGTTCCTACAACATTTCTTGTACCAATATCCAAACCGAATACATTATTCATTTCCACTACTCCTTGTATTTGCTAAGCGCTTTATTTATTGAAGCTATCGTGTTTTCGATATCTCCGTCATTATCGATAACCTCCCTGCAGTGCCTTCTGTACTCATCTTCTTTAAGCTGGCTTGCAAAGATGCTGTCTATCTTCTCATCTGAATAGCCTCTTGATGACTTAAGTCTTTTTCTTCTGACCTCTTCACTTGCATAAATATACCACAGCTCGTCGCAGATTTCACCATATCCCTCCTCTATAAGGAGTGCTGCTTCAAGCACAAGCATGAACAGACCATCTTTTTTTGCCTCTTTAACTGCATTAAGCACATATTCCTTTACTGCCGGATGCACTACTTCATTTAGAAGCTCTCTTTTTTTATCATCCGAAAAAATCACTCCGGCAAGTGCCGGTCTGTCAAAATGCCCGTCCTCAAGCCATATCGGTTCGCCCGCAAACAATTCCTTTAATCTGTTGTAGCAGTCGCTTCCCGGCTCCATCAGCTCATGTGCTATCTCATCGGAGAGCATAACCCTTACGCCATCAAGTTCCTTAAGATAGCCAAGCACTGCCGATTTTCCGGCACCTACACCACCTGTTATTCCTATAAAAATCATACTATTTCCTTTTCTGTCATCAATGCGCGTCATACCAGTCATAGCCCCACTCGGTGCCCACCTCCATGGATACCTTCATGTCCACCGCACCACGCATCTCTTTCTCCAGAAGCTTAATCACTTTATCCTTCTCAGCTTCCTTTGTCTCAATTAAAAGCTCATCATGCACCTGAAGGATAAGTCTTGACTTTAAGCCCTCGTCAAGAAGCCTGTCATGCACACGTATCATAGCAATCTTTATGATATCGGCTGCTGTACCCTGAATAGGTGAGTTCATCGCAACTCTCTCTCCAAACTGTCTCTGCATGAAATTGCTCGAGTTCAGCTCTGGAATCGGTCTGATACGCCCAAACATGGTCTTTGTATAGCCGTTTTTCTTGGCATCCAAAACCGTCTGATCCAAAAACTCCTTAATCTTTGGATATTTGACAAAATAGCTGTCTATATAGCCCTGTGCCTCTTTCCTTGAAATCCCCAGATCGTTAGACAGACCAAACGCGCTAATACCATATACGATACCAAAATTTACCGCCTTGGCATTTCGTCTTTGAAGGTCTGTGACCTCATCAAATGGTGTGTCAAACACAAGGGATGCCGTACTTCTGTGGATATCCTGACCATTCTTAAAGGCCTCTATCATCCTTTCATCCCCTGAAAGCGCTGCCAGCACCCGAAGCTCGATCTGCGAGTAGTCTGAGTCAACAAACAGATCTCCATCCTCAGGCAAAAATACCTTCCTGATAAGCTTGCCCAGCTCAATCCTTATCGGGATATTCTGCAGATTAGGCTCTGTGCTTGAAAGACGGCCTGTTGCAGTGATTGTCTGATTTAAGGTAGTATGGATTTTGCCATCGGATGCGATATATCCCGAAAGTCCGTCAGCATATGTGCTCTTTAGCTTTGTGAGCTGTCTGTATTCCAGAATATCCGCAACAATCGGATACTCCGGTGCCAGCTTTTCAAGCACATCTGCCGCAGTAGAATAACCGGTCTTTGTCTTCTTTTCATTTGGCAGTCCAAGCTTTTCAAAGAGAATGACTCCAAGCTGCTTTGGCGAATTTATATTAAACTCTTCACCTGCTGCCTCGTATATTTTCTTTTCAAGCTCAGCTATCGAAACAGCAAGCTTGTCTCCATACTCCTTAAGCTTTATTCCATCAGCCCTTATACCCTCATTTTCCATATCATACAGTACGAAAACGAGCGGAAGCTCGATATCTTTATAAAGCGTGAGCATATCCATTTCCTTTAGCTTCTGCAAAAGAACCGGCTTTGATTTCCAGGCAGTATACACCTCGTAGCAGGCACAGTCCACTGCTTTTTTCTCATCCTCCTTCATCATCTGAGTAAAATCAAGCTTCCCCAGATAATCCTTTTTAGATGAGAGCATAAGCCCCAGATAGTCCTTTGCAACCGCATCATATGGATACTCCCCGACAAGCGGATTGATAAGGTATGCAGCCACCATCATGTCAAAATATCTGCCTCTGTCATCTGCCTTTATCTCTTTGCTCTTAAATCTGTGCAGATTGGTCTTTAAATCCGGTGATATCCATGACTTTACTTCCAGGGTATTTAATTTTTCATCAAGGAAGCTGCTTGAAATCTCATCACCTGTACAGATAAAATAAATGTCCTCCTCTGAAAAACAAATCGAAACAGCAAGATAATCGTTCGAAACCGGCTCCGAAAACAGACTTAGCTGTCCATCACTTTCGCTGTTTTCCAAAGACTCTCCCGGTACTACCGCAAAAGCGACCTCCTTGTCCTTTGCCTTCTCAAACACTCTCTCTGCAGTCTTTAAGTCCCTTACTACCACAAAATGCTCCTCGGCATTGTTTTTAGGAGCCTCCACATTAAACCGTGACAGCATGTTTTTGAATTCGTATCTTTTGCACAGTAAAAAGGCTTCCTCAGTGTAGAGTGACTCCACTCCGTCACTGAGCTTTGCATCAGAAAATTCATAATCAACAGGTGCATCAAGTATGATTGTCGCAAGCTCCTTGCTCATAAGCGCCTGCTCCCAGTACTCCACTATATTCTTTGAAGCCCTTGGCGGCTTTACATTCTCAGCGTCCTCATGTACTGCCTCTATACAGTGATATTTTGCTATAAGTGCGCCTGCTGTCTTTTCGCCGATACCGGGTACCCCGGGAATATTATCAGACGTATCTCCCTGCAGAGCCTTTACATCGATAAACTCCTTTGGAGTGACGCCGTACTTTTCGATAACATCTGCTGTATTGTAGTTTTCTATCTCGGTTCCTGTTTTCTTTGTCTTTGGAATCCTTACCATGACATGGTCAGTCGCAAGCTGCAAGAGGTCTCTGTCTCCGGAAATGATGGCGACATCCATACCGGCCTTTTCTGCCCTGACAGATAAGGTTCCAAGTATATCGTCGGCCTCATAGCCTTCCTTTTCCACGATTTTAATGCCCATAGCGGTAAGCATTTCCTTTATCATAGGCACCTGCTGCCTTAGCTCCTCGTCCATAGGCTTTCTCGTGCCCTTGTACGCATCAAACATCCTGTGGCGAAACGTCGGCGCATGCACATCAAATGCCACCGTCAGATAGTCAGGCTTTTCCTCGTCAAGAATCTTGAACATGATATTCAAAAATCCATAGACTGCATTTGTGTGAAGCCCCTCTGAATTGGTCAGATCAGGAAGTCCGTGATATGCCCTGTTTAAAATACTGTGTCCGTCTATAAGTACAAGCTTTTCACTCATTTTATACTTTCCTTATTACTTAATATTGTTGTAATCGCTGCCGATCACACTGCAGTGCAGGCAGTAACTTTAAATAGCTCTTGTATATTTCTTAAGCCACTGGGCCTCCTCATCATTCAAAAATGGTGAAACAAGCTCATAAACTCTCGCATGATAAGCATTCAGGTATCCTTTTTCCCTGTCTGTCATCTGATTTGGATCAATCGCATCTAAATCTATAGGCACATATGTCAGATTCTCAAAATACATAAACTGGCCATACTCATTTTTCTCGCCCTTTCGGCAAATCAGCTCATTCTCTGTACGAATACCGAATTTGCCTTCTAAATAGATGCCCGGCTCATCTGTAGTGACCATGCCCTCTTCTATCACACGCTCTGCCGTTCTGCCCGGGTACTGCTTCCAGTGAAAGCTATTTGGTCCCTCATGCACATTGAGCACATAGCCCACACCGTGTCCGGTGCCGTGATTGTAGTCCATGCCAATCTCCCATAAAGGCTCTCTTGCCAGAATATCAAAGTTTAGTCCCGAGCAGCCCTCCTTAAACCTTGCATTTGCCAGGTTCATATTTGAGCGGCACACTCTCGTAAACATATCCTTCATCTCGTCAGTCACCGGTCCTAACGCAAAGGTTCTCGTGATATCTGTGGTTCCCTCCAGATAATGTCCGCCTGAATCAACCAAAAGAAGACTCTCAGGCTTAAGCTGCCTGTCAGACTCCTCTGTTGCAGAGTAATGCACAATAGCACCATGATCAGCATATCCGCATATTGTGGCAAAGCTCAAATCAAGAAAGCCCTCCTGCTGTGCTCTAAGCGATGCAAGATAATCTGAAGCCGAAATCTCTGTCATAGGTATCTTACCTATATTTGTCTTAAGCCAGTACATGAACCTGCACATCGCAACTGCATCCTTTAAATGCGCCTTGCGCAGATTTTCAAGCTGCACTTCATTCTTTACGGCCTTCATGACAACTGTAGGATCCTCCGCATCAATCACCTTAACACCCTTTGGCAGGCTGTCGCAGATGCGGTAATTTACAACCGATGTATTTAAAAGCACTGTCTCTTTTTCATCAATATGCTTCACATATTCATAAAAATCATCGTAAGGTCTTGTCTGTATACCATTCTTATCGAGGTATGCCTTAAGAGTCTCTGTCACAACCTCTTCCTGCAAAAACCATATGCAGCTGTCCTGTGACAGTGCCAGGTACGAAAGCACTACAGGCACATAGCTTATGTCGCCTCCCCTGACATTTAAAAGCCAGGCGATATCGTAAAGTGATGACATCAGATGAAGTGTTGCACCCTTTTGTGCCATCTGCTCTCTGACTCTTTTAAGCTTTGAGCTTATATCCTCACCGGTATATTTATTGTCAAAAATCATGACAGGTGCCTTTGACATAGGCGGTCTGTCAGTCCATATAAGGTCAATCAGATCCTCATTTACATACATGCTGCCATGCTTTTCTTTTGCGATTTCAGAAAGCCTTTTGCCCCATGCGGCATTTACCACTCTGCCGTCAAAGCCTATTACACCGCCATCCGAAAGAGTATCCTTTATATACTCATCAACTGTCGGTACGCCCTCCTCGCCAATCTTAAACAGCTTTACAGTGGTATCCTTAAGCTGCGCAGCCGCCTGCACAAAATACCTGCCGTCTGTCCATAGTCCGGCCTCATCCATAGTGATGACTGCGGTACCTGCTGAGCCCGTGAAGCCTGTAATATATTTGCGTGCCTTAAAATGCTCTCCTACATACTCTGACTCATGAAAATCAGCAGTAGGTACCACATACAGCGAGATGCCCCTCTTTGCCATCTCGCTTCTCAATGCTTTTAATCTATCCTGTATCATTTTATTATGCCTCTTTAAATTCAAAAAATTTTG
>ERZ1034678.958-NODE-958-length-15022-cov-31.913543_pt1 | contig 15022 bp, 10 predicted proteins | sample MGYA00520640_ERZ1034678 | MGnify/ENA primary metagenome ERZ1034678 (study PRJEB33766, sample SAMN09781767) | gut metagenome | biome: gut microbiome | host: Homo sapiens | place: Madagascar | study: EMG produced TPA metagenomics assembly of the PRJNA485056 data...
GCCCTTTTGGTTATCTTTGTTTTGCTAAAAAATATATAACCATGAGCAAAGATAGCCATTTTACTGGACAGCCGGTCTATAGTCAAGTGTTAAAGTTACTCGACAAGGAGAAAATTCTTCAAATAAGCCGCGAAACGAAAGGAAGTGAGGCTTATGTGAAGCGTTTTGACGGCTTCCAACATCTCGTCGTAATGCTGTTCGGTATTCTCAAGCACTTTGATTCTCTGCGCGAACTTGAGATAGGCATGAAGGCGGAGGCCCACAAACTCGGACACCTCGGAATGAACTATCTGGTACGCCGTAGTACACTTGCAGAGGCCAATATACGCCGTCCTCAGGAGTTCTTTGCAAGTGTCTATGCATATCTGCTGGAGAAGTATGCCAAGTTTTTAGCGGACAGCCGCCCTGTCAAGAGTTATAAGGGGCAGACGCACGAGCCTAAAGACTGGAAGAAACTGCTTTACATGATGGATTCCACCACAATAACGCTTTTCGACAACATACTCAAAGGTGTCAGGCGGCACCCAAAATCAGGCAAGAAGAAAGGCGGCATGAAAGTGCATACGGTAATGAAGTATCATGTCGGCGTGCCAATGGTGGTGCAGCTCACATCCGCCGCAAAACATGATCATTACCTGCTGAAGAAGGTACATTTGCCAAAAGACTCCACTTTGGCGATGGATCGTGGTTACGTCGACATCGCACAATTCCAACGTCTTACCGAAGAAGGTGTGTGCTACGTGACCAAAATGAAGAAAAACCTTAAGTACGAAGAACTTGAATCCTTTACTTACATCAACCCGCAGGGACTGGTGACGCATATAGACAAGAAAGTGCTTTTTACAAGAGGGGAATTCACCCATGAGGCACGAAGGGTGGAGATATTTTATGCGAACAAGAAACCAGTTGTGCTATTGACTAACAACTTTGACTTCACGGTTGAGGACATTGCTGAAATTTACCGCTTAAGATGGGCTATCGAGTCGTTATACAAACAACTTAAACAGAACTTCCCGCTTCATTTCTTTTATGGGGAAAGCGTCAACGCCATACAAATACAGACATGGGTGGTTCTAATAGCCAATCTGCTGATAACGGTTCTGTCAAGAAGCATAAAGAGACACTGTGCATTCTCGCAAGTTGTTACCATGGTACGACTTATGCTTATGTACTACGTCGATTTTATCGCATTTATGGAAAACCCCGAAAAAACTTAGAATGATTTCCTTGCAAAGGAGAAGCAAAAAGCACCGCCAGAACTAAGTCTTTTCGATTAAGGGGGCTTACTTTTGAAAAAATAAACCCCGAAGTCCTATTTTACGGGACTTCGGGGAGGAATTTTATGTTCTTTGAAGTTTTACCGGACAGCAATAAATTTTGAAATATATTACATCCGTTGAATATCGATTACCATCACTATATACGTGTACAGGTTGAAAATCCCCATAACTTCCACTAAGTTGATTTTTACGAACTCCTTTGTTATAGGGTTCTCCTTTTATCATTTGTGGATTGTATGTAGGTTGCTTTTTATAAAATACACATACATCTTCATATTTACGAAGAGGTTGTTTGCATTTAAGAAATTAGTTGGCTTTGATTTCTCCCAAATCCATTTGTATTTGAACATTTTGGGGTTACTCATCATTAACTGTGCTGTAAACAATCCTTGTGATGTCAGTACAATAGCCCCATTATCTTTCACAACTCTTTCAGATTATTTCCATAATTTACCTAAAGAGATAACACTATCCCATTTGTTTTGAGTAGTGCCATAAGACAAATCACAGAGGACCATATCAATACTGTTATCAGGAAATAGTTTCAAATACTTGAGACAATCTCCTTCAAACAATTGGTTTACTATTTCGTTATAATTCATTTTTTTTGTAACTCAACCTTCTTTATTTTGCCATTCCTTAGCTATCATGCACCAATCAATTTCACATTTTCTCTGTCCTGTCCAAACATCCCAAAAATCGGGGTCATCTGATTGGGGACATTGTTTTTTGAGCAATGTGCGCATTTTTACCAAAACAGGTAATTCTGATGCCCATCCTAATAATACAGCATATTGAGATGACAATGATGGTATTTCACGAAGAATACCTCTCATATTATCTGGTAACAAACGATGAACTAATTCTTGATCTTTGTCATTAGATATGCGGTGCAATAGGAAAGAATTACATTGGGATAGTACGGTTGGCGACAACTCTGATGGCCTTTGTGAAGACAAAACCAATCCTAGTCCGAACTTTCTTCCTTCTCTCGCTATTTTCTCAAATACCTTGCAGCATTGCGTTGTAGGTCCGGTGTTTTCTGAGTCATCGTTATAACGTTTTATAAAGTAATGTGCCTCTTCCATGACTAGTACTGTTGGAAGGCACTGTTTATTTAACTTTAGATAACGTTGCTGGGCCTCAAAGACCATTCTTGCAACAACAGCTGTAATGATACTAGTGACATCTGATGGCAAAAGAGAAAGGTCTATAATAGTTAATGCTTCTTTATTATTTTCCCCAATATATGAACTCAGCCATTCATCCAAATTTATGTTTTCATTATCAATCACATTCTTTACACGTACATCACTCAATAAGGTTTTGATACGTGGTAACAGAGTAACAATGTAATCAGTAGTTTTGAGGATTTCCGCATTTGCTTCAATGGAACGAACAAAATCCTTTCCTGTAAATGGAATAGGACTATCTTCATCAGTAGGTAGAAATTCTTCATCTTTTCCTCCTGCATTACGAAAAACATCTTTCAATAATGATATAATACTATCTACTTCTTCTCTCGTATAATCATAGTGAGGATATTTGCCACTTCTTGCTTCAATTAACTCTGTCATTTTATATGTAAACATTTGAATGGCATTCTTTAGGTCATCAGAAAAGCTATCTTCACAGACAATGCCAGTCGTCCATTTTACTACAGATTCATGAAAGTTTTTCGGAAAAGGGAAATTTCCCCAAGGATAACCAGCTTCTTTGTCAACTTCAATAGTATTTATAATTGTACGTACATAATTTGCCAAGCTGTTTTGTTTAGAAACTTCTTCGAAAACGTTTCCACTTCTAACCGATTTCAAAGCATGTACGATTGTGGTTCTGTGTGTCTTAGGGGATGCTTTTGTAAAACCACACCATTCATCAGTATTCCAAAACCACAGTGGAACTTGCAACGGTTTCTCTCCATTCCTTTCTTCTACATTAACCGTGTAGATATTCGCATTGACCTTATCAGTAAACGCCCTACTGTATTCTCCATTTGGATCTAATACAATAAAACGGCTGTTGATAGAGCCATTCTCTTTTTCTAATTGTTGTTTTGCACTTTCAAGAGACCATCTTATTAAACCAGCTACAGAACATGATTTTCCACTTCCTGTATTACCAAGTACAGCAAGATGACGTCCAAAGAGACGGTCAGGGTCAATCATGACTTTAGCATTGCCTAATAATGGACTGTTGCCTATATATACTCGTCGATTTTCTCCAGACTCAATAATAGAACGTTGCTGTTCCTCTGTGGGTAATATTACAATATCACCCACAGAAGGAAAGGTTTCAAGACCTCTTTTAAATTTATAGGCGGTTTCTGTCGCACAAAGAGTTCCTACGGGTTGAAGTTCCATTTTCCTTAAAGGGAAGGGCAAATCTATCAACCCGAAATCCTGAAAACCACTACGTTTAGGGTATGGTGAACGTTGGATAGTTATCCATGAAACTTGCCCAACAACAAAACCAAGGTCAATAGGTATCATCACATAACTATTGATACGTGGAAAATTTCGTGGGGTTCCTGTGTTCAAAGCAACACTATCTGGTGATTCTATGTCAAGTTGCACTTCTATCCTGTCTGGTGAAATGTATTCGACTGTACCCACACGTAATGAGGCGAGATGTTCTATAGGTGTCGTTAGCATTGGCTATTATTTAGAAGATGTTGAAATGGTAGGGTTTTCAGGAGTTGATGTTATTTCTTTTGCACTAACATTATTTGATGAAACAGGTGATGCCACTACAGAAGATGCCCCCAAACGATGTTGCAATAACTCTGCCATTCTTATTGTGGTTCTGTCTATAGCTGATTTCGGTAGGTAGTCATTAGCAAGATTGGTAATATCTCCTAAGTCTTTTCCTATCAAAATAGACATCTGTGCATAACGTGCCGAATCATAATAAAACTGTAATATACGACCAATTGGGTCGTTATACGAAATAACAACCAAATGAGTTGAAGGAATAGTAAGCATATCATAAATTACACGATTTATATGTTCATCCCCAAATCCATAGCCATAGGTAACTAAAGTGCTATTAGGTCTACAAATAGAAGCCGCAAAATCGCGAAATAATTCTACATATGGATATTCTGCTGTTTCACGATCCTTTGCTGAGTTTGGGTAAATCATAAGTTTTAACGCATCTGCACCATAAAGTCCTGGAGCTTGTAAATATGGGGTTATCTTTTCTGCACCAAACGGAAGCCCCATACGGCGTATTTCTCCATCATTTTGTATCCAATCAACGGATCCATGAAGTTTTGCCATACGTGCAACACCTTCTAAATAGCGAGGTTCTCCCCTAATGCCTGGTGGGTTATAATGAATATCCAGATTAAGTCTTGAAGAACGAAAAATAGGCATCATAGTTCCTACAAATCTATCCATCAAATGAATTCCTGCTAACTCCGCACCCACCTCAATTAGTCGGTCATAATTAGTAGTAAATATATTCAATCTTTCTCTATTCCCTGTACGACTAGCAAAGCTGAGAAGGAAATTAACTAATACAGAATAAGCATTCTCTCGCTTGTCTTTATCTGCTGTTGCTATACCATTCTCTGATTTTAGTATAGATTCTGCAAACTCTGAAATGATTGAATTGAGTTCTGTTTCTAATCCGGCAGCTTCATCATTTTTCTTCAATATTATTAATCCACGGAGCAAATCATTGGCTGTCCTTATCTGGTCTTCAATATTACCTGTTCCACGACCACTTATTTTTGCAGATAATGCAGCAGCCTCTTGTATTTCATCTCTATACTTAGTAAACGTTGTAGCTCCCATTGTTGTACCACCTGTTGCTCCTGCTAAAAAACTTACAGCATTGGTGATGCCAGAGCCACAAAGCAGTGATAAATGTTCTGATTGGAAAAGTGATGTTAGCCAAGGCTCTATACGGGAGCGATAGATGGTCTTATCTACATTTCCGTTGTCGCCGTTATTAGGTACCAACTACAAGCATCTATATTTTGTACTTCTCCTTTTGAATTGATATAAATCAACTCTCGATCGTCTCGTGTTTTAATAATATTCCCACCAGCATTTAGTATCTGCTGAGCTGTATCTATTTTTTGTTTGATATCCATTGTAAAAATCAGTTGTTATGAAATATATTTTCAAGCTCTCCCATCAGTTCCGTCAAATCTTCGAACGATGGCTTTTCACCATATATCATAGATGATTGCATGTCCTTGTAGTCATTTCTCCAATCATCAATGACATCATTTGGCGGTAACAACCTTATGCGTTTGCGAATGTCGGGAGTATAATCCACTCCACTCATGCTGGTGAATAGTTCCCGATGATGGTGTATTGTATTCCAAAGTTCATCATTGGCAATAGCCCGTGCTGCAATGTCGGTGTTCATCATTTGTGCCAAATCATACAAATGACGAGATTTGCGATTAGCCCCCCTTGGTAACTGGGAGGAAAACAGTTCATGCAGCAGGAAAGCCTTTTCAAGGAAAGTCTTTTCTGCTACTGCTGTGGGGATTGCCAACAGCTTGACAGTTGTACTTATAGGTAACTCTTCTTCCAAAATGCTTTTAATCACGGCATCAGCAGTTGGTTCAAGCAAGGAACGGGCACCTATCTCCAGTTTTACCTCCGAATGCAGATAGGGCAGGTCATTGTCAAATAGGGACTTATAACTTATGTGTATCACTCTGGGCTCAGGATATGTGCTATCTCCCTCACCGTCTGGTTCTGCTTCTATATTGAGCCAGTTATCCATTTCGTTTGATGATACTTCATTTATTAGTTGCTGGCATAACTCATCTCTTACAAAGACAGATGAAGCCTTCCTTAACCGCTTGATTTGTTTCTTGGTCAAATCACCTTCAAATCCCCAAATGGAGGGGTCTATTGCCAAATCTATATCCTCTGAAAAGCGTTGTATCACTTTCCATACCTTACTGAGCGATGTGCCGCCTTTGAATACCAAATGTTTGGCTACGGGCAACGAGAAGACCTGTTGCAGTACCACGGTCACCCATAGGTCTTTTTCTACAGCCTGCACAGGCAGTCCTGTTCTGTTGGCTGCTTGAGTGAGCACCATTCGCTGTTGCTCAGTGGATAACTGGAAATAATTATTCATACGCTTTTTTTGTTATATTTCTTATCCATGCCGGCATGAGTGCTTCGTCTGCCAGTATGTTTTCTTTCCTTTCTTTTTGAAGTACACTTTTGATACGCTTGGTAATATCTTCCGTTACATTTTCTTTCCCGACTTCTTTTAGGGCAAATGTAACGAGCATTGCAAGTGGATTGGTGAACGCAAGATTTCGGGGAGTGGTATATTTGAACTGTATCGAACGGCCGTTACCAAGACTTACCTTACGTGGAGCACCATCAGTCAAGTAAACCACATTCATTGGTACTTGTGTTGACAATCCTAACTTGTTCATTGCATATATGCCAGTCGGAACAATACGCGCTTTGTCTCTACGTGCTATGGTCTCGGCTATCTGTTCTATGGAAGGCATCAATACACCAAGCCCCAAGACCATATCAATCTCAGGATATGTATATATGCCTCTTGCCAAACGAATGATTTCGCCTTTCGCCGTTAGTCGTTCAAGACTTTTGCCTACGGCTTTCACATCACCATAGGACGTAAAATCTGAAGGAAAGAAAATGCTTCCCCTTCCTTTGGCTTTAATTGCTGTCAAAATATTATCTTCTATGCTTACCATATACGCATAATTTTGTCGCAAAATTATAAATTATTTACGACATTTATATAGAAACCAACAGAACAACAAATAATTTTAATATTATTTATCCAAACATACGTGGTAATTTGGATTATTTCGCTATGTAAAAGCATTATTTCCATTATCTCGATGGGGTGGTTTATACCCACCTCATTAACACGCATAAGAGTATATTTGCAGTGAAAAAAGAAAAGAGTTACCTCCTCATCAGCCCATCGCCTTTGTATCACTTTACTTTATTCACCTTAATATATACAGCCATTAAAGTCGAGTATTCAATCGAAGTCTATACAAACAGATGGGGTACTTTCAAAGTACATCACCTACATTCCACTTGACTTTATTCCACTTATATATAGTCATTAAAGTCAAGTCATCAATCAAAGTCAATACAAACAGATGGGGTCGTTTCAACCGACACCATACCAACATAATCCACTTGACATTATACTTCTTATTATATACGCAGGATAAAGTAAAGCTGCCTGTACTGATAAGCTCCTCGTTAATGCATCACATTGTATAGCCTTATCAATAATCATCCACATCTATATCTTTTCTCTTTTGACAGCAATCATCTTACCTTTCTCTTTTTCCCTCATTTTGTCATCTTGTCATTCAAATTTAGGGTAAATGAAAGTTAAAATCGTTAAATCTTCACCTTTTCGTATCTAAACAGAATCCATACGGTCACTGTTCTACCGTTTAGAGTGTATAACACTGATAATCAACTAATAACAGATACTATATTTGTAACAGCATAACTGAAATATCAATTCCTGCGTCTGTATCCTATTTGGGTGATGGGATTGTTAAAAATTGCCAGAATATTGAACGTATTAATGTTGAGCCTAAAAATACAAACTTTGCAAGCAAGGATGGTGTGTTGTATACTTCAACTTTAGATGAGTTACTTATATATTCGGTTGCTCACGATGGTGAAACCTACCAGGTTTTGGAATCAGCATCAAAAATAGCACCATTCGCATTTGTCAATGCAAAAAAGCTAAAGCATCTTACGCTTCCTGAGGTAATGGCTTCAATCGGTGAAGATGCCTTTATAGGTTGCGTAAATCTATCAACACTACAAGTACGAGCAATAACACCTCCGATTTGTGATAATGATTGTTTCGAGAGCGTGAGCAAAACGCGATGTGAGCTACAAGTACCACAAGGTTGTTACAGTTATTATTGGGTAGCTCCTGTATGGTCAGACTTCAATAAGATTGTTGAAACACCAATTACAGGTATGACGGAATTAGAATCGGAACAAGCGAGACTGCGTGTTGATGGAAGTACTATCATAATAAACGGAGTTAATAGAGGGCATTATATTCGCATATTCCAGACGGACGGAACGCTATTGTATCAGTATATTTCGGATGGAAATGACGTTAGGTACCGAGCATCTAGCAACGGAGTTTACATAGTTGTACTCGATAATCAATCGCATAAAATTGCCATTAAATAACAACTAATTTATTTTGATTGTTCTGATAAGCCAAACGACAATAAGAGACAACGTCCATTGTGTCTTTGTAGGGGCGCATTATGGTTCGTTGTCTCTTATTGTCGTTTGATATATTCCCAAAATCCTCACACAGATTATCTGTGTTTATGTCCTTAATAAAAACGCGTTGGCGGAATTTCCGATTAACGGGTTAACAAGTTGACTGGTAAATTTGCCAAATTTTTTAAGCTTCTTATCATTCAGATTTTAACATAATAAGTAGTGTAAAGCATACTTACTTGTTAACCTGTCAACTTGTTAACCTGTTAACCGAAAATTCCGCCAACGGGTAAATAAAAGGATAAAGTGCTTTGTTTTGGGTTAGCCCAGTCACACCTCCTCGCGCTGCCTTTTCAATTTCTCCCTTGCCTCATTTATCAGCGTGGCGGCAACGCACAAAGGCTATCGACTCCAGACTCTCAAATCCGCGCTCACGCAGCAGCAGCTTATGGCCGAGGCGCATACTTGTTTACATGTATAACAAACCTCTCCCTAAAAGCCACATCTTTATTTCACCAAAACGATTTCATTGTAAGTATGGCGTCCCCCGTCACACTCAATGTGCAGCAAATAAATCCCCCGCTCCAACTTTCGGAGCGATAGCACACCCTGTCGTCCGTTAGCAGACAAAGCACGCTTAACCAATCTGCCGCTTACGTTGTACATGCTCACACCGAACAAATCGTGGGCCGAAATAATAAAATCGTCACCCTTGCGCCTCACACTGAATGGCTTAGTAGTGGACAAACAAGTTGAGGTTAAGGTTGACGATGACCCTGTCACCACATCTTGCTGAAAGAGTGTGAGCACATCGCCCTCGCGTTTCAGGTAATAGGGGGCCGCCTCGGGATTGTTCAGCTCAACGTCTTGCCCGTCAAGCTTGCCCATAACTATAAGGCGATAGGTGTGGCCATCGTACCATGGCAAATTATCCTTGCGCAGCCAATAGCTAAATAATGGTACGTCGTAAGATGACGACACGTCAACCTCGTCATCAATGCCTTTCACATAAGTCCTTTCTTTCGTCTGAGTGTCTTCGGCCAGCATCGTAATATGTCCGCTGTAACACTTGTCTTCTGATGTGCGCAACGACACAGCAAGTTTGAAAAGAGACGTTTGCGAGAGGTCAACACTGCCATTCTCAATCTTGTCGTTAGAGTCGTCGGCCATGAACACTTCAACCTTGGCCATGAGCGGTTTGTCCTCTGCTTCAACTACATCAATGTAAGGCACCTCCTTGTCGTGTATATTATTGATGGGGTAAAACAGAGACTCCTCCGCGTCGGCCGAAAGCAGCAGCCTCGCTTCATAACGCCCTGGCACAAGACTGGCGGGGAGTGAAAGCGTGATGGGTATTTCAGCCTCAGAAAATCCTTCTATTTCAGTACATTCGTCCACCCGAGAGTCTAACACAACCACCTGGTGCTCATCAAGCAGCTGCACCCTCATGTAGCAGTCGCGCGGCACACCATTAAGGTTCTTAACAGTAAAAAATGCCTGCACCCTGCCACCCTGTTCGGCCGCACCGCTGAGGCGTGGCTGTGCCATGAGCTGAAAGTGAGCCTCGTCGGAGCACACCTCAGACACGCGACCTGCATCGTCGGTCAGTTCCACCTCAATGATGGGGGCCTTTTTCATTCTGAACAGGTCGCCCCATGTGCCATCGTCGTTACGGGCCACACACACGGGGGTAAGGCTATAATATCCGTTGGCAAGACCAGCCAAACTCATCTGCACGTGCTGTGGCTGATTTACCAAATAGTCAGTCCCCATAAAGCCATCATGGTCTGCCCCATAAATGCGCTCCGTAAATCCGCCGTTGTCATGGTCGTCTGAATAGGCCACGCGCACAAACTTGCCACTGTCGTTGCAAACGGCTATGCCAATGTCGCCCTTAAAGGGAGTGCCTCTGTTTACAAATGAGTTAACCACTATGGTTTGGGGCTGTGAGGTGCTGAAACTCTTGTCGTCAGCACCCTTGAGCGTGACAGAGCCTCCCTCATTAAACATGAGCTGGGGCGAACCCTCCAAAAGCCCGCGGTCTATATCGGGATATTTATCATTGTTGGGGTGTGCAAGAATGGCCGTTACGGCACGGTTAAAGGCCAAGGGCTTACCCTGAAACTCACCACCGGTTTGTGACAAACTGAGATTGGTGAGCGAATAATAAGCATCACCTTGCCCTTCCCAGCCAAAATTCATGTGGAAAAGGCCATTCTCGTCAAAGCCATCGACCACCCAGGCGTGTCCCGAAGCAGTGTTGGCGGGGCGCCCCTCAAGGTAAACGGGACAGCCATTCAGCAACTCCTGCCGCAATATGCTGGCAAAGCGACCTGGACCCTCCACAGCCCTCGTCACGTATGCCGCAGTATAGTCAAAGTGCTTTTGCAGGGCTTGGTATGCAAAAAGCCCCTGTGTGCCGCTCGAACTGGGCGTGTACTGCATAGATGAGGCTATGCCCACATCGCTCATGAGTTGTGCCACGGCATGCTCCTGTGTGGCGGTGGCGCGCACGGGATAGCGGTAATCGGGCAGCATCTCAGCCCAGTCGTAATAAGATTGGCTAAAGTCGGCACTTTTGGTAGTTTGGTCGTAGGTAACGGTATATTCATGCTTGCCAAAGCCGTGTGCGGGCCATTGGTAGTAATACATCATTTGTGCCACGGCAGTGGCCACGCAACCGCTGTATGGATACCCCGTTTGAGCATTGAAGGGGTGCGATTGTCCCCACTTGGTTTTGAGCAGAGGCTGCACTGTCTGGCTGAAAGTTGCTGCGCGAGGGCTGGCTTGCATAGCCACCTTTTCACTTTCAATGTCATAGTATGCTTGTCTGTACCCCTCTAATAGCCATTTTACACAAGGGTTAGCATTCAGCGTGTCAAGCGTATTTTCGGTATCGTGAGCCAATATTTCGCCCATGGCGTCATTGCCTGCAACAATTACAAAGCCGTGTCCGTGTGCATCATTAAATATATAATAAGGTACATTGCCAGTGCTATGTTCTTGTTGTTCCACTTGTGCTTTAATGCTTTTGTTGTTACGCAGCCTAATATACTTTTGGGCAATTTTTGCAGCCCTTTGGTAGTCAACTCGTTCAGCGTCGGCCGCAAATGTGGCAGACATAAGCAGGGTTACGACTATCAGCAGTCGGGTAATAGCATAGGGGTGGTAATAAGCCTTTATCATCGTGTTGAGTATGTTGTTATTTATGCAAGAATAGTATCAGTGCAAAGATAGTCGGTTTTTCAGACAATCGCAAATTGACTGGCTGCATCATGCGAGTAGGGGGGAGGAGTTGTAAACAAAATTATTGCTGTCTGCTAAAACGCTGGTGACAGAAGTGATTAAGTTCAGAACCCAATGTCAGCATGGTAATAATCCAGGCTATATCACATATAAAGTAAACGTGCATTTTTGTCTACACCCTACACTTTCGTTCGTAATGTACTGAATATCAGCGCAAAAAGCATGTAGATCTTGAAATATATAGGGTGACAAATTTATGCGATAAAAAATTGAAAGTTTTTTAGGGGTGTGAAAGTTGGGATAAGCGCGAGAACACATACATAACATAGACCCATTTTTTACACCAAAATGAAAAGTCTCTCCCCCTAACCCCCTCCCTGATCGGGGAGAAGGTTAGGGGGAGAGACTTTAGTTTACCTTTAGTTTGCCTTTACCCCTTCAATATTCTTTTAATGTCATTGAGTTTATTAAGCGCCTCGAGGGGAGTGAGGTTGTTGACATCGAGGTGGAGCAATTCATCGCGTATCTGACTCAATACGGGGTCGTCAAGTTGGAAGAAACTGAGCTGCATGCCCTCTTCGTGCTTCGTGTTGCTCTCAGCGCGTGGCACACTCGTACCCGCTTGAGCACCCGCCTTTTCGAGGTCGGCGAGGATTTGTTCGGCACGATGAACAATCGTCTGAGGCATACCCGCCAAGCGCGCTACATGAATACCAAAGGAGTGTTCCGAACCGCCGCGCTGAAGTTTGCGCAAGAATACGACACGGCCGTCCACTTCGCGCACCGATACATTCCAATTCTTAATGCGCGTAAAGAGCTTCTCCATTTCGTTCAGCTCATGATAGTGCGTGGCAAAGAGCGTGCGTGCGTGCGCTTTCGGATTCTCGTGAATGTACTCCACAATAGCCCAAGCGATAGAGATGCCGTCGTAGGTGGACGTGCCGCGTCCCAATTCATCAAAAAGTACCAACGAACGCTCCGTAAGGTTGTTCATAATATTCGCCGCTTCGCTCATCTCGACCATAAAGGTACTCTCGCCCACAGAAATGTTGTCACTTGCCCCCACACGGGTAAAGATCTTGTCCACCAGTCCAATATGAGCCGATTCGGCAGGCACGAACGACCCAATCTGTGCCATTAACGTGATGAGTGCCGTCTGACGCAGCAAGGCACTCTTACCCGCCATGTTAGGACCCGTCACGATGATGATCTGTTGTTCCTTCGTGTCCAACTCAACATTGTTTGATACGTACTCCTCGCCAGGAGGCATCAACGTCTCGATAACGGGGTGACGGCCTTCGTGAATATCAAGCACCAAGCCATCGTCTACTACAGGACGCACATAATGATTGGCACGCGCCACGGCAGCAAGGCTTTGCAAGCAGTCAAGGTGGCTCAGCGCTACTGCGTCGCGCTGCAAGGGGGTAACGAATGTTGCAACATCGCTCACCAATTCGGCAAAGAGGCGCGCTTCGAGTTCAAGAATGCGGTCCTCCGCGCCCAATATTTTGTCTTCATACTCCTTCAGCTCTTGCGTGATGTAGCGTTCAGCCTGTGCAAGCGTCTGCTTTCTAATCCACGTCTCAGGCACCTTGTCCTTATACGCATTGCGCACCTCGATGTAGTAGCCAAACACGTTGTTAAAGCCAATCTTGAGGCTTGGAATGCCCGTAGCGTCACTCTCGCGCTGCTGTATCTTCATCAGATAATCCTTGCTTGAAGTCGAGATGTGGCGCAGTTCGTCCAATTCTTCGTTCACACCGTCGGCTATCACACCGCCCTTATTCACCAATATCGGTGGGTCAAGACAGAGTGTTTGCTTAATGCGGTCGCGCAAGGCCGTAAGCGCATCAAGTTGTTGACTCACCTGTAAAAGCGCCTCGCAGTCAGCGTGCGCACAGGCATACTTGAGCAGCGCTGTACTCTCAAGCGCTGCACGCAGTTGTTGGAGTTCGCGAGGGTTGACACGCATCACCGCCACGCGGCTCACGATGCGTTCCATATCGCCAATCTTCGGCAACTCCATTTCGCATAGTTCACGAAAGTCGGGGTGTTTAAAGAAGTGTTCCACCCCGTCTTGTCGTTCCGTAATTTGCTTCACCGAACGCAAGGGAAAGATCACCCAACGGTGCATAGCGCGTGCGCCCATTGGCGTAAGCGTGTGGTCAATCACCTTTAGCAGCGAGGTGCCTCCTTCGGCCATAGGCTGCACCAATTCGAGGTTGCGCATCGTAAAGTTGTCAAGGCGCACGTAAGCGTCCTCTTCAATGCGGCGAAGCGAAGTGATGTGGCCTGTCTGTGTGTGTTGCGTCATTTCGAGGTAGCACATAATCGCGCCTGCTGCCACAACGCCGTCCTTCAAATGTTCTACGCCAAAGCCCTTGAGATTGCGCACCTGAAAGTGGCGCGTCAGTCTATCCAGTGCCGTCTGAGGCGTAAAGGCCCAGTCATCAAGTTCAAAAATAAAGTTTTTTGAACCATACAAGCCCTCGTAACGCCCTTTCAATCCATGTTGCACCAACACCTCTTTGGGCGCAAAGCCAGCCAAGAGCTTGTCAATGTATTCGGTCGTGCCCTCAGCTACCAAAAACTCGCCTGTAGAGATGTCGAGAAACGAGAGTCCTACAGCCTTTACGCCAAAGTGAATGGCCGCCAAAAAGTTATTTTCGCGTGCGTTGAGCACGTTGTCGGTCATGGCTACGCCTGGCGTTACCAATTCGGTAATGCCGCGCTTAACGAGTTTCTTAGCTAACTTAGGGTCCTCCAATTGGTCGCAAATGGCCACGCGATAGCCTGCCCTGATAAGTCGGGGCAAATAAGTGTCGAGTGCGTGATGAGGGAACCCTGCCATTTCGGTGGCCGGGTTTTGTCCCTTGTTATTACGACGTGTGAGGGTAATGCCCAACACCTGTGAGGCGGTGACGGCATCTTTAGCGTAAGTCTCGTAAAAGTCGCCACAGCGAAACAGCAGTATAGCATCAGGGTTTTTGGCCTTGAGGTCATAGAACTGCTTCATCATGGGCGTAAGGTTATCGGTTGAAGCCATGTAACAAGAAGTATGAACATGAATAAAAACGGTTAACAAAAATCTGTAACACAGACTCAAACTTTTCTTTTAAACACGAACTATTCCATGAGAGATTTTCATTCAATAATTCTTGGTAATCCGTGTTTGAAAATAAAAACTGCTGAAGTCATTTTTATTCAAGTTTCGGATTTAGCAAGGGCGGGCTGAAAGCCCAATGGAGCACATAG
>ERZ1034678.963-NODE-963-length-14957-cov-8.207153_pt1 | contig 14957 bp, 28 predicted proteins | sample MGYA00520640_ERZ1034678 | MGnify/ENA primary metagenome ERZ1034678 (study PRJEB33766, sample SAMN09781767) | gut metagenome | biome: gut microbiome | host: Homo sapiens | place: Madagascar | study: EMG produced TPA metagenomics assembly of the PRJNA485056 data set...
TCGCCCGATGAACCAATCTGAGCAGAGTAGCCCGATGAACCAATCTGAGCAGAGTAGCCCGATGAACCAATCCGCTTCTTTCTGTCTCCGTTGTCGTTCAATACTCCATCCGTCTTAACCTTTGATGGTGAAGTAATATCTTTCAGCCACTCTACACCGATATTAATAATGTCTGCCAGCTTCAACTCAGCCTTAATCTTGATATGTGAAGAACATACCTTTGTTGACTTTTCTTCTTCGTCAATCTTGCCAGACTGCTCTACCTCGGCAAAGCGAGAGTTTAGCATATCGTAGTAGCCCCATACTTCCAAAGGAGACTTGCAAGCGTGAAAACCTCGGTTACAACACTTGATTTCTCCGTCCATATTGTACTCTTTTCCAACTTCGTACTGGAAATCACGGCATTTCATATACTTGTCAAAGCCTTTGTACGATTTTATCACTTTTTCATTCATGTTATATCTATTTATGCCCGAAGGCGTTAAACATCAAATCTTTCTGTCTTGATGAGTTATTATCTCACACTCATTTCCTCTATTATTCCAATAACCACATTCGTAACATTTTCTTCCGTAGAAAGGGCAATGGTGATTTACTTGTGTTGCTACACTCATACCTACACATCCATTTCTGAGTTAAGTCCAAGACCAAAGAGAAGGTGCTGGAGTTCGTGAATGAATTTTATCTTTTCCTGTTGGTTTACTCCAAAATCATAAATAAACGTCTTACTATTTATATTATAACCAATCGTTAATCCTTGGTGTGATTTATACAGAATATTGCAGTTTATTGGAACTGTATTCAGTTTCTTCCATCCATTCTTCTCCAAAATTGCGGTCACAAGATTAATAGGAACAATATCCTTAACCCAAGCACAGCAATCTCCGAAGAGATAACCTTTGTCTCCAAATTCAACACCTTCAAGATTCTCTAAGCGAACAACACCTTTCATAACCGTTCCATCGTCCAACTTCAAAGTCTTTGTTGGGTCTGATGATGTTACTCTGTAAACGACATCTTGTACTGTACCTAAAGGTACTCCATTAGTCATCACCAAATCACCTGGAATGTATTCTAACTTATCCATACGCTTTACTCCTTAACTTCTTTAAAGATTACAATTTTGTGGTCTGAACGTTGTTTACTTGCACATGGATATTTTTCCCAAACTTCACAAGCACCCTTACTTTCAAAGAAGCAACCTGCACAAGTTGCAGTCTCAGTTACAACGATATCCAAGACAACTCTTTCGCCAACTTTAAGCTCACCCATTTTTACCTCCTTTCTTTTTAGGAACATACTCATCAAGTTCATCGTCAAACTCGTAGCAGTTGGGGCAGTAATGTTTGCCGTTTATCTCTGCCCATCTTGAACCTTTTGCATACGCTATTGCATTCCTTTTGTCATCCCAAATAACTGCATCATCTAAATATCTACCACATCTGTCACAAACGACAGAGTACATTGTAACATTTCTAATCATTGCTCACCTCCTTCCTTTGGAAGTAAATCAGCCAAATAAGCCCACTTGATGATTTGACATCTGCTAATCGAATGTCTCCAAGATTCCTCATTCCAAAGAATGGATTCTTTAAACTGTAGATAAGCATCGTTGTCAAAACCAATGGTAATAATATCGCTCTTACTTTTATCTGGCTCTTCACTAGCAGGATGCCACAAATCCTTTAGAAGCTCATTGATAGCCCACTTAGCACCACTATAAAATTCAGATGAAATAAAGCCACATTTATCAATAGCAGCTTCTTCTATTTTATTATTGTCTATCATACGCTTAATTTCTCATAATGTGACACTTTACAACCTTGTTTACTAGATGAGGTTGCGAATTATTGAAATTCTCTATGAACTGACGTTCCATCTGCTCGGGAAAGATTGGCTTGGTGGGCTTTGGGATGGTGATGGTAGCTTGGATTTTGCTACCATCACTCAGCGTTATTAAGCATCTTCTTGAAATTTCTTCTATTCCAAACATATTGCTGTCCTCCTAATATAAGCATCCGTGAAGGTACGGACGAGATTCGTTATACTGCATTTTCAACTTGATGTGCTCAACTAGGTCTATGCCTTCTATGTGGGCTAGGGCGAAGACCTGAACAAGAATATCCTGCAAGCGCAAGGTGTTCATCCATGCTGGTGAGCAGGAGAATGGGAAGTAGGTCATACGAGTGATGATGAGGTACATGGCATCAGGAAGGGAGTAGGTTCCGTGCTCGAACTCTACCTTGTGATACTCCTCTGTCTTTTTGAGTTCTATATCATTCATCAGGCAGATTATCTTCTGAGAGTTATAGAATCCCAAGAGCGACATGATGCGGATGGCGATGTCTGCAAACTCAGATTGTACGGTTCCTTCCAAGGATTCCTCGTAGGCTTGCTCCTCAGATACTCCCAGCCATTTGTTGTAGTCTTCAATGCTTCCGTTGCGGCTGTGGCGTTGGGCTTGGATGGTCTCGCTCATTTCTGTGATGATGAGCATTAACTCTTGGTTGATGTCCAAATCAGGCTTTAACAAGCCTTTGACTTTGGCATTATCGTATGCCTTGGTCATAAACTGCTTTAGCAGTTGTTGTGTTAATGGTGTTGTTTCCATATTGTTCTTGATTTATTATTTTCTGATAGTGTTTCAATCCACATAGCTAAGCTATGACTTGATTGTGAATGCCATATCGTTGAGGGTGCGGCACCAGTTTATCTTGCCTTCTGCGCATAATTCATTGATGGCTTGATAGGGCTGATGGCATCCTCGATTGATGATTTCGGCTGTGAGGACGTGGGGCGGCACGATGTGGGCAGCTTCACGCTCTGCCTGAATCTCAGCGATGATGGCTAGGATTTTTTCTTTCTCTGTCTTCATTTGGCAAAGGTAAGAATGAGACGTGGGTGACTAAAGACTGATACATGAGCATTTCTTTGTTGCCGTTTATGTCAATACTGTACCATTTGCCCTCAATCATAGTTCCGATGATTGGGTTTCCTTTGTACCATAGTACCATTGTATTGTCTGTAAACATGTCTTTGTGCGCTTTACTTATACGCTTGCCTACCTTGATATATCCAAAAATTATTTTAGTAATTGCAAAAATTTCCATAAGCTAAAATAGGGATAGCTGACCTGTCTTGTCGTGGTAGTGATTTCCTGAGGGGAAAATCAGTTCCTCGAACATGGCGGTCAGGCAGTTGGTTACTATTGAGTTTCCTGCCAGTGCATAGAGTTTGCTCTTGCAGATGATGAGTTGACCAGACTTCTCCTTGCTTAGGAGTTTGTCTATGTCAGCTTCGTGGACTCCCATCAGTCGGAAACAATCTCTTGGAGTGTACTTCCTGATTTGGATGGAGTATTTCTTTCCGTTGGGAGCGGTGTGAATGATTTCTTTACTCATGTTATCATATCTCATTTACGATTAAGAATAGTGGGATGCAGTTACCTCCGTGACCCATGGCTGAATTGAGAGTAGGGGAGATTCCCTTGGTGGAATATACTCCTGTCTGCTGCTCTATTCTGCCTTTGATTTGGAGGTTTGCTAGCTTTATAATTTTGTCGCACATTATAATTTCTTGATGATTAAGACTCCACCCTTTGGATAATGACCAGTGTCTAGCATATTCATTACGCTGGTCATAGAAAAACTGGAGGTGACAGTAACAGAGCAGCCATCAGCAGTTTTCGGTATTGAAATCTTCGGGGTAGAGTTTTTCGATTGATTCATTGATGTCTGCTTTACAGAGATACTTTTCTAGGAGTGGCTGAGACATGAAATATTCGGGAGACACATCGTCTTCCAAGATGTCCTCAACCGTAGTCTCTAACTTGATAGGCGAAGGGAAGTGATACTCTGGGTTCGGCTCGTCTTCTGTGCGTAGGATGGAGATTACGAAGATACGTTCACGATTCTGAGGGATTCCGTAATCTTTTGCATTCAATACTTTGTAGAAAGAAGTGTAGCCGTATGAGTCAAGGTCTCGGATATACTGGAAGAAGTACTTCCTCATTGACTTTGAGATAAGACCTTTCACGTTTTCTAGCATCACATATTTAGGATGCTTGGCTTCCAACATTCTCCTTTCTTGGAAAATAAGAGAAGAACGTGTGCCGCTACCTTCCTCCGCTCCCTTGCGAAGTCCTGCGTTTGAGAAGTCTTGGCAAGGTGAAGACCAACTAATGAAATCGAAGTCAGGAACCTCATTCCAATCAAGAAGGGCGATGTTGCCGTAGTTCGGGATTTCCCTGCCATGAAGAAGTCTGTAGGCTTGGATGGCAGAAGGTTCTATTTCGGAAAAGCCAACAACCTCGAAGTCGAACTCAGGATGCTTTTCTTTGAGGTATTTGAAGGCTAGGCTCTGACTGCCATACCCAGCGAATGCTTCAAAGACTTTGAGGGGATGCTGTTTGTTGTACTTACTAATTTGTATCATTGTGGTAAACGTTTTCGTATATGTTACGGATTCCACTGGATGCCCAAGCGTTCCATTGTTCCGTTGTCACGATATATCTCTAACTGCTTTCTACAGAAGCTCTGAGGGTTCTTTTGGAGAACTTCAATCATTCCGTAGATTCGCTTGCGAAGTTTATTGTCCTGTGCATCTTCTGTCAGTTCTTGTAGTTCTTTTTTTGTTCTAGCGATGAGCTGACTAATTTCGGAAGGCTTTTCATTTACGGCTGCTGGCGGTGGTGTGGCTCCGATGAGTTCGTCTTTCCATCCTCGCTGGTTGAGGAAGGTTTGGAAGTTCTTTCTGTACTGCTTGTCGGGTTGGGATATTACATAGAGAGGAATATACTCTATAGCTGCCTTGCGGTCTTTCTTGCTCATAGAGTTCCACTTCTTTTCGAGTTTGGCTTTGCAGCCAACCTTCTTTTCGTAAAGGTTCCATGCTCGTTCAAAGGTATATTCGTCTTTGACTTGCTTTGGTGGAGCGGTTACCTTGTAGCCATTCTCTTCTAGAAGCTGGATGGCTTCGTTTAGTTTGGCTACGAAATCCTTTCCGTTCATGATAATTACATCATTCATAGTTCACCATTTAAATAATTGTCGATTGCTTGGATAAATTCATCTATAGAGCGGACGATGATATACTTGCCACCATGTCGTTCTACTTCGTATTGGAATACCTTCTGTTCGGGTTCCTGCTGTCCTTTGGGTGTCTTGTTTTCGATGCAGAGGAAACCGTACTGGGAGGTGCGCTTCAGGAGCAGCATATCAGATACTCCTGCCTTCATACCTTCCTCTTTAAGCCATGCTGCTTGTTGGGAGGTTCGCTTGCCACCATTGGGAACGGCAAAGAAGACTCCTTCGAGGTCTGGATATACCCCACGGATATACCTGACCTCTGCGGCTTGCAAGTTGTGCTCATCGTAGGATGAACGCTTGCGTATCTTCTTGCCTTCCTGCTGTAGCTTTTCTTTGATTTCAGCGTAGGTAGCCATTACCAATCGGTTGAGAAAAGGTCGTTGAGCGAATCTTCACCCATCAGACGGATGGCTTCATAGGCAAGGTTTGCATTCTTGAAGTAAGTATTTGCTTTGTTCAATGTCTTTGTGTACAATGGAATAAAAGTATCACCGTCTTTGTTGATACCCCAGTTTTCATGGTCTCCATCGAAATCTGGTTTCCAGTCACCATTGAGATACTTGGCGATGTTCTGCAACTTGTTGAAAGCAATCATGCGTTTAACTTGTGCTTCAGATGTGCAGTTGTAAAAGTCTCTATAATTTGATAAAGTTTGCACCCATGAGTCAATCGTGTCGTGATTAAGAAACCAAGCATCCTTTCTAAAGAACAATTTTCTGCAAATATCATCATAAGTGATAGGCTTGCCTTCCTTTTCATCAGGAGTCTTTTTCTCGTCTCCTTCAATCTTCTTGCGAATCATCGGCTTACCATCCTCGCTTATGAAGACTTGAAGGTTGTCGGGAATAGGAAGTTCTACGGCTGTACCATCCGTTGGGATAGTGCATTTGGTGAGACTCGCCTTTCCGTTATTGATGTTGGTAACGTCCTGATTACTGATGCCTTCTGCATGAATATCAGGAGTCTCTTCCTCGGCATTCTCTGCCATCTTCTTTGCAATCATATCTACTCCTTTGCCAAGGAGTGCTCCGAAAAGCATTGATGCAAATGGTGGTAACTCTGGGGTGTTGTTGCGCTGACTATTACGTCTGTTGTTGCGCTTGTCGTTTCTACGTGTCATACTAGCTATAATTTTGTAAAATGTTATTAAACTCGTCTTCTGTAATACCATTAGCCATGAGAATGGTTAGGATGGTATCAAGACATCTACTATATACTTCATTGAAGGCTGGCTCATCCATCTTGGCGAAGGAGATAGACTTGGCTCTTTCTAGGAACTTCTGTCCGTTGAGGTCGTAGAGCGGTTCGCTGAATCCTGACGTTATCAGAAGTTCTTCTCGGAATGTGTCTATTGAGCGGAGGTTTGTGCGCTGCTGCTCTGTGAGACTATCCCATGCTGCTCTGATAAGTGCAAAGAACTTACGATGGAACTTTACGTTGCGTGGTCGGACGATATTCGCCTTGACGATGGAACCAACCTTTATCTTTTTCATTTCCTCGTAATCATCATCCGTGTATGGGCGAAGACCAGTGGAGGTTCGTACCAGATGGATTTCCATACCTTATATTATTTATTGGTTTGGGGCAGGGAAGGGAAGTCCCTGCTGCTGACCACCTGCATACTGAGCGTTCTGCTGAATAGGTTGACCGCTTGCGTTAACCTGAGGGGGAAAAGCCTGCATCTGCTGCTGGATAGGTGCTGGCTGAGGTGGATAGTTGGCTGCTTGCTGCTGAGGAACCTGACCTATCTGACTCTGCATCATCTGTCCCTGCTGCTGGGCATTTGGTCGTTCTACCTTCCAACAATCCAACTGGTTGAACCAACGTCCGTCTCTTGACTGATGCGCCTTCAATCCGATGTTTGCGGTGATGATTTCACCTACTTGGATGCCGAACTGCTGAATCTTGTCTGAGCCGTAAACTTGGATAACGGCTCTTGAAGGGTACTGCTGATTCAGTTCCTCAATCGTGTATTCACAACTGCTCCATTTCGTTCCTTTTTGACTAGTGCCCATCTGTATTTGTCCTTGGGCAATAATTTTTCCTGTAAATGATATATTCATAATTATTTAAATTAAAGTTTTACTAAAGATATATCCACCTGCTGTCTTTTGTTCACCTAAAACGTTGTGTAATATTTTCTTGTAACTTACATTCGTTTCTTTTGATGCTTCAATAATACTACCAAATGAGGTAATTAATTGTTTATCTAAGCCGTATAGGTAAACTTTAGTGGCATTTGGATTTTCGGAACCTCTTTTTACTCTAGCTCTATTTGCTAGAGCAACCCGATGCAAAGTTATAGGATTGTTGTTGTTCTCTTTTTGACTTACCCATCTGAGATTGTTGATTTTATTGTTTGTCCTGCAACAATCAATATGGTCTATAAAATTCTTGTCTTTTACTTTTGGCAAAAAGGCACAAGCAACTAATCTATGTAAAGTCTTAGTGACCGCTTTTCCATCTTTGCACAATCTTATAGTTATATATCCATTTTTGCTTATAGAACCTTTGAGTATTTTGTATTTATTTCCGAATGCCGAGTGTGAACCTGACCATTTTGACCTGATTCTTCCTTGGCTACTAACTTGGTATATACCATCATAACCATCTATATTTTTCCAAATCTCTTCCATATTAATTAAGTTTGATTCTTATTGACGGCTTGGTGGTCGTTTCTTTCAGATAGTACTCGTAGTGCTCTGGCTCCGTGTCCTTGAACAGCTTCGTGTCGAAGGTCTTCTTGGTCGTAGCTGCCACATAAGAGTAGGAACCGATGTTGGTCTTGATGGATTTCTGCTTGTTGGCTTCCATCATCTTCATCATCTGCTCCTTCAAATCATCCTGCTTGATTTTCAGGGCATCCATACGAGCGGAAACTAGTCTGTACTCCTGCTCTAGTGCTGAAAACTGCTCAGGAACCTCCACCTTATATTGGTAGTCGGCATCATCAGCGAGATAAGCGTTGATTAACTCGTCAATCTGCTCATCTGATACTCTTGGGAGTGGCTGGAACTTGCTCTGTCCGTTCTTGAACCACATGCAGACAATCTCCTTCACCTTTAGGTCTGGATTCTGATCCTCGAACCATTTGGCATAGATGGATAGCTGGAGAGAAACGTTGTCGTAGTGGAGGGTGGCGGTGGTCTTGTAATCTACCAGATAGATGTTTCCTTCCTTGTCGGCAAAGATTCCATCAATGGCGGATGCGAAGTTCTCGCCATCTGTAACTAGATACTCGGATGCTACATAGTGCAAGTCGAATGCGACTAACATGCTATGGAAGGCTAGAAGCTCTTCCGTAGGGTTCGGGTATTGTTTGAGGTCTGCATCAAAGATGGAACAGAAGGTTTCAAACGTGTTGTGGATAAGACCTCCTCGCTCTGCTGCCTTCATCAATACCGATTCAGGAATGTTCTTGTAGGTGTCGGGGAAGGCTTTCTTGATGAGCGTTCCAGTGACACCTTTCAGTTCCTTCTTGCCGATGAAGTACTGATGAGATTCCTCAATGAATGTAACCTTTGGCACATTCAGAGTAATTTTCTTTGTTTCTGCTGTCATATTATTGTAATCCTAATTCTTTCTTCTTGGCTGATACTGCTTGCATGAACTGAGGGCTGGCGGTAAGCGGCTTGTATGTCTGAACTACCCATACCAGATTATCCTTGTTGACACATCTACTAAGGTATGCCAATCCTTCGTTCAGGTCGTTCGTGTGATACTGGGGTGTTGCTGGCTGCTGTACGGCTTGTGCTGCCTGAGCGGTTGGATGCAGAGTCTGTGTCTGCTGCTGCGCTGCCTGATGTTGCACATCGTTGGTTGCATCTGAATCTGCATTATCATCAATGGCAAAGAGACCGTTGAGGGCATACTTTCGGGCGTAGGAGGATGATGCTCCAGTAATCTGACTGCCATCCATACCCTTCTTGGATTCCTCTTCTCTTGCCCAACCAGTAGATGTTTCACACTCGCCCTTCTCGTTCTTGATGGTGGCGGTTGCCTTCACGTAGATGCGGTTGCCTACCAAGACAATATCATCGGTGATGATGAGCGTGCATTTCTGCTTGGCGAGTAAAGGCTTGACAGCTTCGAGGATGTCTTCTGCCTTGCGGTACTTGTAACCTCCGAACTTGTTGAACTGAGTCTTCGGGGCTTTCAGTTCCGACTGAATTGCGATAAGTTCTTTCATATCTTATATGTATTTAAGTTGTTATTGATACTTCCATTCATAGTGGCTGCATCGGTAGCCACCATCTGGGTTCTTTTGAGGGTTGTCACACATGGTCGAGAAAAGACAATCGTGACAACTGCTTGCTTTATATCTCATATTGTTGTATGGTTTGAAATGTTCAAATTAAAAACCCCACGGTTCTCACGAATGGTGGGGCGAGTGTTTTATGTCTAATCATTAACCTGAGCGGTCGCTACCGCATCGCAAATGTAATTTGTATGGTATATAATATGTCAATTTATGTGATTTCTATCCAAAAAGGAGGGGCAGTAAAATGAATATGATTAAAACTGCCACCTCCGTGGAGCGACATCTATACAATCTTGCCGGATGCTGAATCGCTCCTTGGTTCCCTTCTGCATTTATGGAGGCTTAGGACTCCCAGCACTAGTAATCGCACACATTTTGATATATCTAAATCTTATGAACAATAACCTATTTACCAATGTGAAGAAAGAAAGTCAACGTGCTGGCTGCATTAGAACCGATTTGTAGTTGTGCGCTTCTACCTTTCTGCTACCTTATCTTTAAGGGTCACAGCATGAGGTCTGCATCTTCACAAGTGAACTCCAAGCGTTCCAAATTCCACCCAGTGGGTGTATGTATTAGCTTGCCACTTCCACGTCTAAGCATCATCTGTGGTTAATGATGCTCCTTTTGGGTACGTGTACCTCTCTAGGAAGGTTTATCCTATCCGATACAAAGCCTTGGAATCGGGCTATATGGGGCGCAAGGTGGGACTCGAACCCACGACCTCGAAGGGGATGAACCTTCATACTCTACCAACTGAGTTACTTGCGCTGGCTAATCAACAATCTAACTAACTTAAAAACATAAGTAAAAAATGACTATATTTATCACTTGTGGAGACTGGGAGTAGCAAACTCCAAAAAACCTCTGCTATTTACCGAATGAAAATTCGATGGCTGAAACATTACAAGACTTAACAAATTAATAATTTAATACTAAATTCAACTTGTGAGGTTCAATCTCCTTATATCTACTTGCCTACCTCCTTGAAGTAGGAGCGGATTTCCTTGATTACGAGGACAAACATGGCAATAGATGCCACGAACATAATATCTGCGAACATAAGTTTATCTGTTTAATGGGTTACACAATAGGCTGCTGCCTCTGATTCTATCTCTGCCATGCTCTTGCTGCGGTTCTGCATCATCCAGTCTTCCAACTCGCTCTTCTTGAAGTAGAGCAGGTTGATATTTGGCTTGTAGCAGGGGAGTATGTGCTTTCTGACGTTCTCCCTTACTCCTCGAACCGTCATGCCTAGTATGATTGCAGCTTCCTTGATGTTGAGCATGGTCTTGGCGGCTATCATCGAATACTGCTCGATGCGGTCTAGCTGCTCCTTAATCTCTGGGTCTATCATGTTACCTCCTTCTTTGATTGTTGTACTTTATCATTTTTGTACTCACGTCCGCAAGTACTCCTGCTATGTTAGAAATATTTGAGGGTATAGTCATATCTACTCTCTTTCCGTTCTTTGAGCAGGAAACCTCAAGACTATCATCTTTAAGTCTTACTTTTATATACATTTCCATTGTTCAATCTCATAAATAGATATTTTGCAATAAGTCCTATACGTACATTGTCAAGACATTCATACAACTGCTCCTCATTACAGAGTAAATCAATAGAGTTGTCTTGATGTACCTTTTTGATAGCACTTCCCTTTAGAGTAAGTTTCATATTACCTCCTGCTCTATTAATGGGAGAATGCCCTTCGCTTTGAGTGCTTCATAAAGGAAGATTCTTCCCTTGGTAGTCCACTCGGTGTTGTACTTCACATCGTGCTGACCATCCTTGCGGATGATGTCGACTGCTCGGCTGTGTACGTAACCTCCTTTGAGGAACTGGGCAAATAATATCCACTGACCTAGAACCTTATGCTGAATCTTCATCGCTTCCAGTTCTTTATTCAGCTTCATGGCACTCATTCCGTAGTCTTGTGCTATCTGAGTGACGGTCATGGTGGCATTGCTCTGCAAGATTTTGTCGTAGTAGCTGACCTTCGGCAGCATTTCGGTAATCTTGTTACCCAGTTCCATGTTCTCCTTGCTGATAGTGAGGATTGTTGCTTGCTGCTGCTTGTTCTCCAAGGCTAGCTGCTGTTTCTCCTCCTCGGACTTGACCAGAGATTTGAGAGCTTCGAGATAGTTCTGAGGGACGGATGGCTTTTGATGTTGCTCCTCCAGTTCCTTCCATCGTTTAATCAACTTGGCTCTCGCTTCATCATTGAACTTGGTGGCGATGTAAAGACACTCTTCCTTGTTGAGGGAGTAGTAAGGCCTCATCTTGTGACCACCATTACTAATTTTAACCTCTTCCTGCATCAGGGAAAAATTTCCCCCTTGCACTTTTTGCCATGCTGGCTCCATCTTTCGGATGGCTTTCATCACATCATTGTGTGGCTTGCCAGTAATCTCTGCAATCTGTAGTGATGTCATTCGGTCACCATCTACAATAGTTGAAATTTTATCCATAGGATTCCTCCATTTTTAAAATCGGGCGGTAGTGTATGAAACAGAAAGTGACAAATTTTCATTTTATACATTATTAAATCTACCGTTGCCCGATTGTAGTTTTTATTTTGTACCTTTGCAGGTGACAAATTTTTATTTTAACTTAATTCAATTTCGTATGAAACAGAAAGTAATTGTAATCAAATGCACAAGTGGCGATGAGTTCAACTTGGAAGAGAAGGTAAACAAGAGAATCCAAATGGAAACTGGTTATAAAGTCGTTCAAATTTCGACCACCTTTTTCCCATCTTTCAAGAATGGTGCGATAGAATATCCCACAACTCTTGTCACCTTACTTATGGATAAGGTCTAAGTATTTTTGGGCTTCATCTAAATCTACTTTCTCTCCTTCAGAGACTTTGTGGAAATTAATTAGATGTTCGCTCCAATGTGCTACTTGGATTCTTATGTACCATTCCAAGATTGGCGAGTCATATATCCATTCGAATACTTGTTCGTAGTTGATAGGCTCGCCAATATGTTTTACGAGTTTATACCTTAGCCACGTTCTGAATAATCTCTTAATCATATTCACCTCCTTCCTAGTAGAACACGACCTTATCGGTCTCAACTCCTCCGAACTCATTCAAAGCATCCTGCCTGATGTCTTCGGATTGCTTGCTCTGACTTCTAAAACCTAGAGCGTTGTAGATTGTTTCCCTTCGACAACCATACCGTTCAGCAAGTTTTTTTCGTCCTTCAAGCGAAACTTTGATAATTTTTATCTTTTTTACTTGCATATCTTAATTTTTATTTGTACTTTTGCTTTTAAATATATAGCAACTTGTTATTTACGGTTGCAAAGATAGGCATTTCTGCATAACTAACCAAATATTTTTGGGAAAAAGTTATCCTGATTTGCATAATTTAAATATAGTTTAAAAATGTAAAATGTATGGAAACAACTGTGTGTCAGAGAATTAAGGCGTATATTGATGATAATCGTATATCATTAAACGCTTTGGCAAAAACGCTTAATATGAATCAGTCCACTGTTCTTAGACAAGTTAAGGGTGAGCAGACTTTGTCTTCTACCTTGGTAGAGAACTTCCTGAAAGCATACCCTGATGTGTCTGCTGAATGGTTGATGCGTGGTGCTGAGTCTGTAGGGTTAGGCAAAACTGCCGAATGTGTAGCAGAAAAGACTAGTATAGGCTATGCGGCTGAGGCTATTCATCCTAATGAATCAGATACGGATGATTCTATCTGGAAGGCGAAGTACGAAGAGTTAGAAAAACGCTATGACCAGCTATTGTCTATCTTGGGAGGTGGCGTGAGAAAAGCAAATGTAGGATAATTAAAATGTGGCGAGCAAAATGAATGTATTAAGATGGATTGGTGTTATCCCTGCTTCTATAGTAGGAATGTATGTGTGTTATTTGTTTTCCCTGTTGGCTGGTTATTTGAACTTTGGATGGGGAGTAACCATCAATGGGGAAACGATTAATATAGTCGGTGCTATAGTTTCGATATTGGCGAATGGGTTTGCTGGATATGGTTTTGTCTATTGTGGTGCTTCTGTTGCTCCAAGTCATAAACTGATTACAGCGTTAATCTTGATGATTATTATAGTGATTGGTGTAATCTTTGGAATTTACCAAGACATCACTTTAGGTCGAGTAACTATATTAGAGACTGTTAAGTTACTGGCAAATCCTATTGGTTCATACATTGCCTTTGAGTCAATTAAAGAATAGTAGGTTAACATGAATGTTTAATTATAAAAATGTGGTAGGTATGGAAGAGAACAAAATCGTTTGTAGCCATAAGACTATGGCAAGATTGGATTCTATTGAAAGAAACAAAGTAGAAGGTTTAGAAGTTGTTGATAATATTATTGGTAAGAGTGTTCGTAAGAATATGGAAAACCAAGCTAAAAAGTACAACATCAAATTGCAATTCCTTTATGCAAGTGATATAGACGGATGGTATGATAATAAAACAAGAACTATGTATATTGCATTAGACCATGCAGTAAAAGTTCCTGTTACAATATGTTTTGAACGAGAATTGCGTGATAACACCTTGCAGATAAGACCAACAGAGAAAGCACTTCCGAGCTTAAAGAAAACATTGATGCAAGCTTTAATAACAATAATTTGTGTGTTCGCAGCTGCAATTCTTTTAGCTATAGCTTTATCTGATGAATACGAGTTTGGCTACCTACCTTATGTAGGTTTTGCTTTATGGATATTACTTTCTGTACTAGGTGTTTTGGAGTTTTTTATCTATGATGAGTCTCAACTTCCTATAAAGCTAAAGAAGAAAGAAGATTCTTTGAGTCCTGTATTAGGAACTATGAATAATTGTGGTGGCATAATGTCTTTCTCTAGAATCGACTTAAATTCTGGCTTCGGAATATACTACAATTATATAGCAATCTTAGGTCTTCCGATAATATTTGTTGGTACGTATTTGGCAAAAGAGGTTGAAACGCATACTTGGAGAAGAAAAAGTTATAAAGTACTTGGACAAATCTATACTCCATGGAGAGAGATATATCATTTCTATATTTTAACTTATGGTTCTTTGGCATTTATATGCTTGGTGATTTATGGTATATGGAAGCTAGGAACTGTTATAGGATTTTGGTAATATGGCAATGTAACTAATGAACAGAAGTTGTATATGGTGTTATTAACTTTCCCAACTAGGAAAAATATTTTCCCAACTAGAAAATATGGCAGAAATAACTAACGAACAGAAGCTGTATGTGCTGCTGAAATATAAGAAAGAGCGAACAAAGAAGGAAGAGAAGATTCTTTCTATATTAAATGAGAAAGCAAATCTAGGCTCTGCTGATTTGGAGGAGGCGGACAAAGAATGCTGCAATCAAAAATGGCTGAGTCCAATTCACGTAGTAGAAGAATTGGGGTATACAACAAAGTACTCCCATAGAATAGAACTATCTGAGTCTGGTAAATCTCAGATAGAAAAGTTCTGGAGAGAATCTAAGTATAACCCTAATAATGCGTGGAAGTCTAGAGTTGTAAAATTGTCTTCTGTAATTACGGCAATAATCTCGTTAGTATATTTCCTAGCGTGGTTATGCCAATTAATACAAAACTCAGTAAAAAAATGATGATATTCAATAATATC
>ERZ1034678.964-NODE-964-length-14944-cov-41.872322_pt1 | contig 14944 bp, 9 predicted proteins | sample MGYA00520640_ERZ1034678 | MGnify/ENA primary metagenome ERZ1034678 (study PRJEB33766, sample SAMN09781767) | gut metagenome | biome: gut microbiome | host: Homo sapiens | place: Madagascar | study: EMG produced TPA metagenomics assembly of the PRJNA485056 data set...
CTGGTGCTGCTGGCCTGTGCCATCCTCACCTTTGTTGCCACATTGATTGTGGTGGCATGTAGCGGAACTTTATCTCTCATTGCGTTCTTCGCTCTGTATCTGGGAGAGAGCATCATGTTTCCGACCATCTTCTCATTGGCATTGAGGGATGCGGGTACAAAGACTAAACTTGCTTCTTCGTTGCTTATCATGACGATAGTGGGTGGAGCGGTTGCTCCAGTAATCATGGGGTATATTGCGGATACTACCGGGAGCATGGCGATTGCATTTCTCATACCGTTGGTTTGTTATGGGGTGATTGGAACATATGCTGCAATGCCTAGATACTCTTCTACTGATGTCGGGTGAGGCTGAAAGACTAATATTTAGGGCGAAAGGCTCCCATCCCCTTTATCATAAGCTATTTTTAGTGAAATTGGGACTTTTTTCTATAAGAAATAGGCTTAAATAGAATGCAAATAAAGTGATATTATCATGTGACTTATCTTGACTCAAGATAAATGGATAACTGCTTGTTTGTTCTTTGAATAAGAAACTGTTAGTTAAGAAATTGGAGGAATATATAAACTCATAAAGTTGAAGTTGTATTTAATTCCTTATTTGAATTTTAATAGTCTGTAAAAATATGGCAGATTTTACAAATTTCAGGAATCGTCATGATTTGTCTGAATGGATTATACATTTTGTACACCAAAGAACAGGTAGTGAAAACTTGTCTGAACTTGCAGGATTTGCTGCAGATGAAGGATTAGAGATGGACAGTAGATATCCAGACTATTATGATGAAGATGGTAATGCAAAGTATATTTTAGACGAATATGTAGATAATGAGTATCCAATAGATAACGATGCCTCTGCATTTGATGTATTAAAGAAGATTCTACATGATGGTTTTATTCATAGCAATTGGTCTATGCGTAAAGAAAAACCTACTATATATGGACCGGTATCAGCCGTCTGTTTTACAGAAATGCCTTTGTATAGTTTGATTGAGTATGCTAAAGTTAGAGGACAAGTATCTGGGTATGTTGGTGATTACGGAATAGCTTTTAAAAGAAACGAATTATTTGCTGCAGGTGCAAGACCAGTAATCTATGGTTTGTCTTCTGTGCCAATTGAAGTATTTGAAGATAAAAGAGGAGTGTTTCAAGGAAGAATGCTTTCTGAGAATCAACTACCAATGAATGAACAGTATAGATATGTATTGACAAAGTTAACTGCAAATTCTTCAGAGAAGAATATAGACTGGATGATGGAACGGGAATGGAGATGGCCTTTACCTTATGACAAGCTAGGAGTACCAGGAATTCCTTTCTTTCTATCAAAAGAGTACGCAGACTTCTTTTCTGAGATATACATAATTGTTTCCTCAGATGAAGAACTGAAAGATATAACCAATTATCTGAGAACATTATATGATTCAAAAAGTACAAATTCAGGACTTGCATATAATGTTCTTGCTATTGAATCTGCTAAGGTAGTTTCTTTGGAGTCTATTGCGAAACTTGATACCGCTAATTTGGCAAAACTTGAAACTCTTCCATTCTTCCAAATTCATTTACCTGTGAAATACAATGTCTCTCAATATGAAGCTTCCAAAATATTAGCTTGTTATCATGAAGCTTGCAAAATAGCAGATAATGCAATCAAACAATATTTGAAGGATAACCCTAAGTTTGACGAGAATCATGGTTATTGGGGCTTTGTACATGTTACTGTGAGAGGATATAGCAAATGTATAGAAGTTCTCAGAGAAAATGGAAAGGCAGCATCTTATTCTGATGGCAAATATTACTTGGGACAAATGTCTTCTTATAAGACAATGAACTTAGACTTGCTTGAAGTGGGGGCACGGGCTGCAGCTCATTATCTGTCGGATACTCTGAAAGAGCAATTTAGTGTTGATATACAGTTTGACTAAATCTGCGATTTATTGTGAAGAGTTTTATGTCAATAATTCCTTTAGGATAAAGAGTTATGATTCAATCAATAATTGAAATATTGAAGGCTGGTTGTGGGGATTGTCTCTTTATTACAATAAAAGATGAAGAGAAAGAATTCCGCATCCTCGTTGATGGAGGGGTATCAGCAACTTACGTAGATTTAAAATGTGGATACCCGATGCCCGGAGACTTGAAAAGCAAGTTGGAAAGTTTGAAAAGTAAACATGAACATATAGACCTGCTGATTATTACTCATATTGATGATGATCATATTGGTGGTCTTTTGGAATGGTTTTCTCATGATTTTCCTGATAAGACTTTGCTTCATGAGGTTTGGTTTAATGACAATATCCTTGTTCCATCTTATCGATCGACTAATAATAGCAAAGCAAATGCAATTTCTCTAAAATGTCTTTTAGACGAACATAGCGTTTCATACAAAAATGGCATAACGCAGGGGCAGGCATATCTGTATAATTGGGGAAAGATAACAGTCCTGTCACCAAATGTGAAATATCATAATAAAATCGCAAAAGCATTACAAACAACTTTGGATCAACGCAATGTGACAGACAATAGTGGCAGTGATGATTATCGAATTAGTATAGATGAGTTGATGGAACGTAAATGGAAAATTAATTTAAGTGATGCTAATAAGGCTTCCATTGCGTTTCTTCTTACTACTAGAGAAGGAGAAAACAATCTGCTGCTTGGAGATGCAGATATAAATACAGTTATTCATTCTATAAAGGAGTTAGGCTATTCTAAAGATAACAAGTTGATGTGTGAGCTTATCAAACTTCCTCATCATGGCAGTAAGAATAACTATACGGACAAATTTTTAGAGGTCGTTGCAACAAAGAATTTTGTTGTATCAACAGATGGCTCTATTTTCGGGCATCCTGATAAAGAGGTAATTGCGCACCTTATCAGAAAAACGAATTCGAACATACTCTTTAATTATGATTCGGTTCTGCAAAGGCTCTTTACCGTGGAAGACCTGGCAACTTATCCGATGATAAAATCGAGGTGTAAACTTTTCTCTAACAATGACTTACATTGATCAAATAAAACGGCTTTCGGTAAAAGTGAATGCAGGAAGTGGCATTTTAGTAAAACCATTTGCCGGAAACCATCTTTTCGTTTTTACAGCATATCATGTAATAAAAGACTTGGATGATTCGGAGATAGTGATATCGACGGCTTCTGATTTAACGGAAGAATTCTCTTGTACAGTTATCAAATCTTATCATTCTACTGATACAGACGAAGATGCTGCCATCATAGAAATAGATACCACTTATCAGGTAGAGCAGCTTTTTTTGTGTGAGGACTACTATAATTATCAGAATCTTCGTCATGTTGGCTTTCCTGAAATTCGAAGAAACAAAGATGAAGTTCGAAGCGATTTTATAGATTATCCTATAAAAGAGTTTGGGCAGATGTTGGGAGATAAGTTACTTGAATATGAATATGATAAGTTTCATCAGCAAGCGGAATTGAGTGAATGTTCTGGTGGAGGAATAATTGATGAGGATTATCATCTACTAGGAGTACATAAATGTATCTCAAATAGAGATGGCAGGGAATATAATGGAAAAAGTTCATGCGTACCAATAAGGATTTTCAAAAAGTTGATATCACAAGAGGATGCTTTGAAGGTAATAATCTATCTTGATTTATCAACGTTTGAAAGTTTTACCCCAAAGGCATTTCCATCTCCTGTTTCTCCAAAGAAGAAGGTTGAGGATTTGAGTAAATTATTAGCTGACATAAACATTCTACTTCAACAAATTAATAAGCTTTCGCCACAAGAAATATATCTACAACTCCAAAGTCAAAAAAAAATATGGGGTGATAAGAAGGACATACATGACTATAAGGAAGATACTTGGGTAGAAATAGTTAGATATCTAGTAGGAAGTCGGCTTTTGACTGGTATAGAACTGAATAATGATAAGATTTGTCTTATAGCTGATAAGTTTCGATTTATATATTCTGAAGAGGATTTTGATATTTCTGAAGCAAGAGACTATGTTAAACCTTGCGTAATTGGCAAAATAGATAAAGATACAATTGTGGTTATTGGTGGAATTAAGTCTACTGACTATGATTATGACGTGTGCCCCTCTGAACAGGAGGTGCCCGATATCGGTAGGGCTTATATTGAAGAGAATGGCTTAGATATTTCAAAAGGTGGTAAAAATATGCTGGCCTATGTGACTTTTGTTAATAATAAACTATTTGTCGATACGATAAATCATAATTCTAGAGTCATAGGAGAACATTCAAAAAGGCCCCTCGATTTTTATTTGGGTTTACTTAAAGATGCGATATATGGAAAAGACAAAGATAAATAGATACGTTTGTAATACTTTTGGTGTAGATTCTACGATTGATATTTTTGTAACAGAGCCAATGAGTGTTGCAAAGTTGGAGGAAGAATGGAAAATAATACGTGATGATATAGCAATGAAATATCAGCGTAGTTTAACTAATGACTTTGAAAGGTGGAACTTTTATCTTTTCTATGTTGTCGAAGACATTGAATCTCTTCAGAGAAATCTGAAGTTTAAGATAGAACATAATACACTCTCTTCAAGAAAGATTATCATTTCTGTAAAAGAGATAGAAGGAAAGGATATTCCAGAATATCTAATTCATAAATATTTGTGTTATACCATTGAGACGGAAAATACTGTTTATGGTAAACCATTTGTTAAGAATGATAAGGTTGTCGAATTGATAGAACGAAATAATCATGAAGATTAAATCAATTTACATACGGGCGTTTCGCTGTTTTGAAGAAGCTGATATTGATTTTGCAAAAAATGGCGTTAGTGCTAATTTAGTTGCAATACAGGCTCCTAATGGTTTTGGTAAAACCTCTCTTTTGGATGCTATAGAATTTGGCATGACCAACAGAATTGAGCGATTTGAAAAAGCGAACTACAAAGATGACAATGTTGTAGATAAAAAGTTGCGGGACAAAAAGTCTTTTTTACATAATAAAGAATGTGCTAAAATCCCTATTAAAATAAAAATAGGTTGCGAGGATGGTGCTTTTTATGGAGGTATCTATACAGATAAGGATGAAAATTTATTTAGTCGCAAGAATAATTTAAAGAATGAATATTTTCGTAGTGTCATCTTGTCTCAAGATTGGTTTAGTGAATTTGTTTCTGCAACTGATCCAGAAGAGCGATATGAAATATTTTTCAAATATTTTTACGATGGCGACGATATTGTAAGTTATAAGTTGAAGTTGAAACAGAAGATCAACGCTTTAAATACAGAGAAAGATAAAACAGAAAAAAGAGTCGAGGACTTGGATAAGCGTTTGTCTGAAACTGTTGTTAGTAATGTAAAAAAAGAATTTGAAAAGCAACTTGTTAAGTTAGGAGAACAGAATATCGTTTTTCCTAGCCTCAGTGAACTTACAAAAGATAATTTGAATGAATCTATAGTTATTGTTGACAACAAAATAGTTTCTCTTTTGAAAAATCAGGAAAAGTTAGATTCTATTATACAACTTCTTGATGATTCGCTTGAAGGAAAATCAGATTGCCTGTCTTTATCTCAACTCAGTATTGAGCTGATACATATAAAGAATGAGAAAATAGAACTCAAAAAAGTGAATGAAGAACTGGAAAAACAATACAAACTTAAGCAGTTGCGAAAAGAATTGTCTTCGTTATTTAAGGTTAGAATGCCTTATAATACAGAAAATGATGAATTGAAATTTGGATTAAATCATTTAATATCCCTTCATGATAATACCCTTGCCTTGGTTAAAAATGAGACAAAGCAAAAAACAATAGAAGAAGAAATAAAAATATTGAAGGGAAAAGAGGCAACTCTCTGTAATGAGATATTGCAGGGAACAAAAAAGCGCCAATCTGTGATGGGGGAATTGAAATCTATTGAAACCAAACTTTCTTCTCTTCATGATGACTATGCGAGATATCAGAGCGAGTTACAGAGTATTGCTGCTAAAAACAAAAAAATACGAACCATAATAAAAGAGATTGATAATACACGAAATAGGATTACCAAGCTTTCTTCTAGATGTATTACTTTGTCTTCCTATGTGCAGAAAGTTAATGATTTAGACTTTGTCTTAATGCCTGATGACTTCTTCTCAGATACGGTTGCAGGTTTGAAAAATAATGTGGAAAAGCGAAAGCAACAGAAAGGAGAATTGGCTGAGATAGAAGGGCTAATCAGTGGTCAAAAGGACTATCAAGATGTAGTAAGAAAATTAATTATCGATGTCCAAAATGTAAATAGTGTCCTAAAAAATGGAGTATGTCCTGTCTGTGGCTATGATTATAAGTCACAGGAGGAATTATTACAACGAATAGAAGCAAATAATATCCTAGATGATTCTATAAAGAATCTTATTGGACAAAAGCAACGTATCGTTGATGAAATTCAAAATTTGTCTCGAGAAATTCAGAATACCCAAACTAAGCTTCTTGGTGTTATCTCCAATAAAGTTGAAAAATGTAATAGGCTCATCTCTCAGCTTAAAAACATTATTGTTGAGAAAGAAAGGGCTCAAGGACAGTTAAATTTGCAAATAGAAACCCAAAAGGAGGCTATACAGAATTTGTCTTTGGAGTTTAAGGATTTTTCTTTGGAACAACTCCGCCTTGCTTATATGGAGTATAAATCAAGCAAAGAAATAGAATTTAAAGACATCGATGAGTCTATAAGAAAAAAGGAGAAAGAGAAAAATACTGTACTTGAGACTATTGAAAATAAACAGAAATCCAAAGATGTTTTGCTTGTCCAATACTCTGCATTGTTAACAAATCCAGAGTATTTGAATCTTTCTGAAAAGTTAAAGCAAGATTTACGTAGTCCTTCTTTTTCATCAATACAATGGAAAGATAGACTGGAGGTGGTTTCTGAAGAAATAAAGAAACTAGATATTCAAGCTTCAGGCTTAAAAGATTCTATCCAAGAACTGGAGGTTGAGGGAATATCGGAGGATCAAATCGACCATAATGTGGAATTAAAAAAACAAACGGAGTCTGAGATAGAGGATATGAAGGCTAATGTTTCTAAAACATTATCTTATCTGAATACTCAGTGTGAGGTGCATGAATTGGATCCTCTGCAAATAGAACAAAGTCTTGATATCAAGATGGTGAAAGTGGCGGTTAATGAAGCTCAACAGCGAAATGCGAAGTCAAAGTTGTCTATAACAGGAAACATAAAAGAACTTGAAATCTTGAAAGACTTAATGGTGAAATCCATAAAATATATGGAGTATCAGGAAAATCTAGATGAAAAAAATAAATTAAAGAAGGTGCTCGCTACTTTGGAAAGTGAGTTGGAGTGTTGTTCAAATGAAAATGTATCATTAGAGAATTATATTAATGACTATGTTAATAATTTTTTTGATTTAGATTTGATTAATCGACTTTATAATACAATAGATCCACACCCTGATTATAAAAAAATAAAGTTTTCATGTGATTTCGATAATATAAGGCCAAAACTGAGTATTCTAATGAGACAAAATGATAAGGATATGAAGCCGATTGTTCCTAACTTATACTTTAGTACAGCGCAAATTAACATCTTGTCATTTTGTATCTTTTTGGCAAAAGCATTACATGCAAAGAATGACAAGAGGGAACCTGTAGACTGTATTTTTATAGATGATCCTATTCAATCTCTCGATGATATAAATATCTTATCATTGATTGATTTGTTGAGGAACTTGGCTTTTATAAATAAAAAGCAAATTATTTTGACTACTCATGACAAGAATTTCTATGAATTGTTAAAACGTAAGATGCCTGCGAGTCTTTTCAATTCGAAGTTTTTGAAACTTTATGAAAGGGGCAAAGTAATTGAAGATAAGATTTACTAAAAGATTATATATCGGATTGAGGATGATATATTTATGAAATCATTAGTGTCTAATAAGGAATGAACGCATAAGCCGGTTAGTGGATACATTATACAAAAAGTTAGAGTTGAAGATAATTATATGCCTGGTTATGAGACAATAAAACTCATTAAAACTGGTGAAAACTAATAATTGTTATGGCAGATTTCAAAATACTTGCAGTTAAGATTCTCCCTAAGTGTAATGACCATATTAGGAAAGTTTTATATGAGAATAGATGGTATATCTTTTATAAAGACTTTGAGGTTACACAAGATGGGAAATGGTTACAACGGAAAAGTGTAGCTTCTGTTCCAGATGATTTCTTTCGTGTGGCTGAAACATCTCCAAGCATCTCAATTTCTGCTATTGTCGGCAAAAACGGCGATGGTAAGAGTAGTTTGATAGAACTGGTTGTTCGTATACTAAATAATGTAGCATATTCAGCTTATAAAGATATCCAAGACTCGTTGATGTGGGTGGAAGGGCTTAGAGCGGAGCTTTTCTTTTCTATTGATAATCATGTGTGTTGTTTTAAATGTGAGGACTATAAGGTGTCTTTTCAGATGGGGCCTAACAGCTGTATTCCTGTTGATAAGGCTTTTAGACAAAACTTTGCTGGTATATTATTTTATACGGATGTCACCAACTATTCCATTTATTCCTATAATACCCTTGATTTCTGTGAAGCATTACACCAATCTAGTTGGATAGGTTCCATTTTTCATAAAAATGATGGTTATCAAACACCTATAGTTCTAAATCCTTATAGGGAATGTGGAGTGATTGATATTAATACGGAGGCACATCTGACAAGACAACGTCTGATGGTACTTTGTATGCATGATATTAATGGAGAAGGAATTAGGAATATCAATGATAATTGCTACGCAGACTCGTTTTCTCTCCATAAAGATACTTACTCAAAGCTTTTTGGTGGATTTGAACAATTCTGTAAAGTAGTTAAGAGTAGAGTTGAACTTAATAATTCTGAGCATAAATTTGAACCGGCTACTGTTGAGCGTTTTGTAAATAACGTCAAGTATTTAACAACCAACTATCCATATTTGGTGGATATTGCAAAAAAAACTAATCAAAATGGTATAGTTGACTTACGAGGCTTTTTGGCATTGTATCAAAATGCTGGATGGATTAATAAAGATGAAGCAGGTCTAGAAGTTTATGATTTCCTTAACCATGTCACTTATGTTCAAATGGAAAAACTGATGGAAATAGCCGTCATAGACCAAGTTTGGCAAAATATATTTAGAAATGGTAAATTTCATTTAGGTAAAAAAGTATCTATTAAAAATAAGTCTGATATAGAAGGAAATATATTGAATACAGCCTATTCTTATTTGGTGGAAAAAACTGCAGATATTTTTCAATCTTACAGACATCTATACAAATATAGCATATTGAATGTTTGGGGGAAGGATCCTTTGCTTCATTATCGTATAGAAGATTTGCATAAATGGTTATTAGGTGAAGGTATAAATACAGAGGAAAGACCTTTTCAGATTTTATTAGATGACATTATCAATAAAAAAAGTCATATTACATTAAAATTGCGTCAAACTCTTTATTTCATGCTTTACAACAGAAATAATTCTATTTTATGCAATGCTTTTCAAGATGATTCTGGCGTGGAAACTTCATTTGATGATTATTATAGATCGATTTTCCCTTTATGCAATGAATATGGATTGGCTCTGATAGAATTGTTGCCACCACCGATTTTTAATTGGGATATTCTTGTGGAACGGGATAATAAAAAATTCCCAAGTCAGTATTTGAGTTCTGGTGAAAGGCAACGTTTATATTGCTTAAGTTCTGTACTGTACAACTTGCGAAATTTAGATTCAATTGCTAGTGGTAACATCCAATATCGTTATGTAAATCTTATTTTCGAGGAAATAGAGTTGTATTTTCATCCTGCTTACCAACAGGGTTTTATTAAATTTCTTTTGGAACAAATAGCTGCATTAGGGCTAAGTCACATAAAAGGGATCAACATCTGTTTCGTTACTCATTCGCCTTTTATCTTATCAGATATACCTAGAAGCAATGTGATATTTTTGGAAGATGGTGAACCCATAGAACATATGCAGGAAAATACCTTTGGGGCAAATATTCATGCCTTATTGCAACATGGCTTTCTTCTAGAAGGTGTAACAATGGGCACATTTGCAAAGGATAAGATTAATCTGCTGTTTGGAAAGTTGCACAAAGGCGAAGTAACAGAAGAAATGTATCAGGAAATACTCTTAGTTGGCGAGCCTTACATACGTAGTCAATTACTTAAATTATACCATGACTTGGTTGGAGATAATTCACTACGGATAAAAATGCTTGAAGAGCAAATTAAAGAATTGAGGAGGATGATAGATGATAAAGATAGATAAAGTTGACTTGAATATCATATCAGAAGAATACTTTCTGTATTTGTATACGTGGCTATTTGATAAAGGAAATTTTGATGCTTTGAAAGAATCTGTTATTCAACCTACAGATGATCCACAGTCAATAAGAGGTTACCAATTCCTTTGTTACAAGATGAAAGCTACTTTGAAAGAAAGAAGTTTTGTTTTAGCTTCTCCTTCTAAGTTGGAATCATGGATGCATATAAAAAATCATAAAGGAAAGCATATCGAAAGATTTACTTCTTTAATGACAAAGCTATATGAAAGATTCTTTCAACTAAATATAAAAAAAGATCAGAATGTTGGCTATTGGTTAGTTGAAAGACTAAAAATTAGAGTTTGTCCCTATTGTAATCGCAATTATATTTTTACTGCTAATACAAGTGGAACCCCAAAAGTGAGAGCACAATTTGATCATTATCTACCAAAGAAGAAATACCCTATGTTTGCTCTTTGCTTCTATAATTTGATTCCATCATGCTCTATTTGCAACAAATTGAAGGGCGAGCAGTTGATAAGTTTCAATCCTTACCAAGAGGGATTTCCTATTAATCAAAAATTTATTCTTTCCAAGGGTGAGAGTGACTTGTCTTGGGTGCATCCAACATCTGAATTAAAGGTATCTTTAACTAATAGTAGAGATAATCTTAATAAAAAACAATTCCTTTTGGAACAATTATACCAGCAACATGCTGATGTAGCAAAGGATATTGTGATGAAAGCCCAAGCTTATAATGATAACTATTATGATGGAATCATTCATTCTTTTCAAGGCGCAGGTTATACAAAAGAATATATCAACAATTTGATATGGGGTACATATACCAATGATAATCTATTGGGAAAACGTCCCTTCTCTAAATTCACGAAGGATATTTTAAAACAAATAGGAATAATTTGATTAAGTGAATAATCTCAAATAATTATCATAAACATATTATGGAACTCAACAACACCCAACACAAATCATTCCTCTGGCATCTCGACTTCGAGCCATTCACCTGGCACACCTTCTATGGAGAGCAATGTCCGCCATTCGTTACCGAAGAGAACAAGGAGGCATGGCGACGTTATCTGACAAAAGTCATCAAGAAGCATCTGAAGAAAGAGGTGATTAATACACCTGAGTTCAGAGATATTGAACTCCAGATAAGGGAAGAAAAGCTGTTGCACATTAAATGGGACGAGCAGAGAAAACGGTCCATGGAGAAGCAACGGTATCGTGCTAAGATGGAGCGACCGAGAATCAACTATATTCCGAAAGGGCTGAGCGTGGACTATGAAGAGGAATACTCCAAATATCTGATGCAGGAAGTAAGCTTTGAGCCAAGGGACAATGATGACTTCACGGCTCTGCTACGTCTGCTGGAACGATGGCACAAGAAATCCATTCCGCAGATATTGGAGAAGAACAGACCCGATGCAGCGTATGCCATCGCTATGGCGCTGTGCAAGCATATACCTCTGCTCATCAACCGAGATGACATACAAGAACTGGTTGGCGAATACAAAAGACGTATCGGGAAACTGATATTCGACAGCTATCAAGCCCTGGTAGAAACTGTCAAGATATGGAACCACGAGGAGAAACGCCAGGAGGTATGCCGCTATATCCAAGAGACAGCAGGACAATATCCCAATCATCGAGGCATGAAGAAGAAGTTGATGGACTTGATGCCTGAAACACCATTTGAGGGAGAGCCGATGGCTGTGACTCGTGAGCCAAATGACATGGAGAAATCACTCCTGTAAATTATCAACTACACTAATAATGAAACAGAAACAATGAGAGAAGCACCAATAATATTACCAGTGTTCACAACCAGTGTGCCTTTGGATTTTCCATCTGAAGGCACGTTTGCGTTCAATAAGAAAACCCATAAGCAGTTGGAGGTGACGGTGAGAATCAACGAGCACCAGTACTTCAACATGAACTTCCTGAACCATGATGGTTATATCATGGCATGCTGCAGATGGGCGCATGTATTGGACTTTGCAGAAAATGGTTATGATCGTTACGAACAGATCATCAAAAAACATTTCCGGAAGAAATATCCTGTCATCAGCAGTCTGTATGGACAACATACCGATACGGCTGAGGACATCCACATCTCCCCCATCGGCTTTGAGGGTAATCCCAAGGAATGGTATATCTCCATGCGCATCTATGGAGAAAAGTTCGATGACCTGCTGCATGGCAATCTGCTGATGAACGTGGCCTTTGCCTCTGCCGTGGGTAATCTGTGCATGGCAAGCGTGGACGTGTTCAAGGAAATCATGAAGAGCGATGCCAAGCAGCCGAAGATATTGCTGAAGGAGTTGACAGGTATCGACGAGATAGACAAAGACTTTGACTTCGGCAATTATCTGGATGCCAGGAATCCAAAGACAGGCGAGATTATATCGACTGCAAGAGAAGATGGTAAGGCTTCGGGAGTGGAGTTGCCTGAAGAAATAGAAATGCCGCAAAATATGGAGATGTACCCAGTCAGTACCTATTTATTTTTCTTCACGAAAACGCTGAAAGACATGGACTTCGTCATATTCAGTAATGCCTTGTATTTTGAAATCTATGGCATGATGATGAAGTTGAAGGAATATGGTTTCTTTACTGATGAAAAGTTGGAAGAACTGGAGAAAACCGTTTCTATCTTGGGTGATAAGGTGATAGCAGGAGAAGATGCCGGTACTGAGCGACTGCGGATTACAACAACAGTATATTCGATAACGTCGAAGATGCGTACACCGTTGTTGGAAGAGAAATACCATGTCAAGGAGACAGAAGTAGGTAAGTTTGCCTTGGAACTGGATGGGTATATCAAGAAACTGATATGGAGGAAATGGGATACCACCTATCTGGAAGAACGAATGAAGCAAGAGGATGAGGTCACGGCAAAGGTGGAGGCAGACCAAGCTCTTGTCAAGAAAAAGAGTGCTGAATGGAAAGCCATCATGGAAGGAATGTCGTTCAATGCCTTTCTGTTGTTCCACAGCAAGATGAATGAACTGATGAAGACCAAGAAGGCAACACTCGTCAAGTATGGTTTCCTGGCATCGGAGATGCTGGATAACCATAAGCGCTATTGGGCAAGTTCCTACTATTGGCACAACAAGGAATATGATGAACAGGAATATATGAGGTACAGAAAACAGACTGAAATCATCGTAACCATCTTCTATGAAGGTATTCTGAGAGGAACACAGTATGGTAATCACCCTAGAACGAAATATGCCTTGAAGATTCATAGCATCATCGAGGAATTGATGAATAAAGACTGGAGTAAAGTCAACGAGACACTTAAATTAAATAATGAAGGAAATCAAACTTTTTGATTACCAGGAGGATATGAAGGAACGGATTGAGAAGGCGTTGCGTCTTCATCGGTCCGTGATGGCACAAATGCCAACGGGAACAGGAAAAACCTATCTGTTGACAGCTGTCATAGACTCTTTCGTGAGCAACAATCCAATGGAGAAAGTATGGATTGTTGCCCATAGAAGAGAACTTGTGTCGCAGATAGACGAAACCGTAAGAAAGTTCCATTCCTATTCCGCATCAAACGCCTCATTCCTATTGTCTTCCGTCAAGGCGATGTCCATTCAGTGGCTGATGAGACACTATGACGAGATAGAGGAAGAACCGGGAATGATAGTGATTGACGAGGCGCACCATGCCCTTGCCAAGACCTATAAGGAAATGTGGGAGAGATTCCCAAAAGCTAAGTTTCTGGGACTGACGGCTACACCTTGCCGATTGAACGGTAAGGGTTTTACTGATCTGTTTGACGTATTGGTGCAGTCGTGGGATGTTCCTGAGTTTATCAGCAAGGGAAGATTGGCAACATACGATTTTGTGAGCATCAAATCGGATGGGGTGACGCAACGGCTCATTGACTCCTTGCAGAAGCGAGGGGCAGATGGTGATTATCAGAACAAGGAAATGGATATGTTGCTGAATAAGAAACCGAGCATCGAAAGACTCTATCGGAGCTTGGAAGAATATGGTAAAGGCAGAAAGGGCATCGTGTATGCAATCAATATTTCTCATGCTCAGAAAATCACAAAACTGTATCAGGAAAATGGCGTGAAAGCCATAGCTATAGACTCGAAGACACCTGCCATGGAAAGACAACAAGACATTGAAGCCTTCAAGAAAGGTGACATCCAAGTGCTGGTGAATGTGGATATCTTCTCGGAGGGATTTGACTGTCCGGATGTAGAGTTTGTACAGTTGGCACGACCTACATTGTCGCTTGCCAAGTATCTGCAGATGGTAGGACGAGGATTGCGAATTGCCAAGGGAAAAAAGAACTGCGTGATTATAGATAATGTGGGACTGTATCGGGTGTTCGGGTTGCCTTCGCAAGTATGGAACTGGAATGCTATGTTTGAGGGAAAGCTGAAAGTTGGCAAGAAAAAAGAGACAGCCAAGGAAAGAGAGTTTTTCCTGATGAACGAGGTGCAAGACGATATTCAGATTCATCCAGACTCGGAAATGATGATGGTGATGAGCCATGAAGAATTGCTCCAAACAATACAGTATCGTGAGTTTGTGGATAGCAAAGGGGAGTTTGCCATCATCAAGCTGCCTGATGGAAAGATGACGGTGGTAAACCGCCAAGGCGAACAGGTGATAGAACCAGGCAACTATTATGACATGAAGTTCTTGCAAG
>ERZ1034678.968-NODE-968-length-14928-cov-28.050225_pt1 | contig 14928 bp, 9 predicted proteins | sample MGYA00520640_ERZ1034678 | MGnify/ENA primary metagenome ERZ1034678 (study PRJEB33766, sample SAMN09781767) | gut metagenome | biome: gut microbiome | host: Homo sapiens | place: Madagascar | study: EMG produced TPA metagenomics assembly of the PRJNA485056 data set...
CATTTCTCACTTCTCACTTTATTATCCCTTTTTACCTTTTTACTTTTTTACTTTTTTACCTTTTAAAAAAGCCTTTTTACTTTTTTACCTTTTTACCTTTAAAAAAACCGCTGCCAAAAAATAGAGAAAAATAAGCAAAATATAAAGCGAAAATTGCATTATTTTTTTTACTTTTGCAGAGAAATTCTAAATTTATAATAAATGTCTGAAAAGACAATCTACTGATGAGAAAAAGACAATTATATATTCTTTCGTTTCTTACTGTCTTTTGCGCTTTTGGAAATGATTGCGCTTATGGACAGGAGAGTAGTGATTATGGACAGAATGGTTTCGCTTATGGTCAGCAAAATAGTGCATTTGGGCAGAAATCTTCACAATTCCCGATGGAACGCCTCGACCGTGGGCTGGTGGCTTTGCCGGCTGCCGGAAAGGGAATCTATCTCAGTTGGCGACTCCTCGGTACAGACTGCAAGAATGTCTGTTTTGATATAGAGCGGGATGGAAAAGTGATTGCTCATCATATCCGGGCAACCAACTTTACTGACGTAAAAGGTTCTCCTGCACATTCTTATCGCCTGATCAGTTATCAGAATGAGCCGAAGATGGATGCACAGATGCAACGGGAGGTTTCAAAACCAGTGAAGCCTTGGACTGATCTGTATAAGTCGCTGCCCATCAACCGTCCTGAGGGTGGAACTGCTCCAGATGGACGTGCCTATGTGTACACCCCGAACGACTGTAGCGTGGGCGACGTGGATGGTGACGGTGAGTATGAATTGATAGTGAAATGGGACCCTTCCAACTCTCACGACAATTCCCACGATGGCTATACTGGCGATGTGATTCTTGATTGTTATAAATTCGACGGAACACAGCTCTGGCGCATCAATCTTGGCAAGAATATCCGTGCCGGTGCCCACTATACCCAGTTCTTGGTTTTCGACTTTGATGGCGACGGAAAGTCTGAAATGATTTGCAAGACTTCGGCTGGAAGTATCGATGGACAGGGCAGGCTTGTTAGCGAATCGGCTACTGATACAGAGATTCGTTCGCTCGATAATGCGGCTGATTATCGCAACCGTAGGGGGCGCATCAAGAATGGTCCGGAACTGCTCACTGTCTTCAATGGCGAAACGGGTAAGGCGATGCATACCATCTGGTATAATCCTAACAGGGCTTTCGGTGTGGGAAGACAAGTGGCTGAGGGTGAACGACTTGAGGCTGATGGATTTCCTGCTTATTCGTCTGTTTGGGGCGATAAGGACAACTATGGCAACCGTGGCGAAAGATACCTCGCTGGCGTGGCTTATCTTGATGGAGCTGCCCATCGGCCGAGTGCCGTGATGTGCCGAGGATACTACACCCGTTCTTATCTCTGGGCAGTGGATTTCGATGGTAAACAACTGACGACGAAGTGGTTGCATGCTTCTCTCACTCCTCATGACTGGGTGGTGATGGATGGCGAAGGCAAGGTAATCAAGGAGGCGCATGGGCTCTCTGCGACGGCCTTTGCACAGGGCGCTCATAGCCTGGCAGTAGGAGATGTGGATGGCGATGGATGCGACGAGATTACTTATGGCTCGGCTGCGATCAATCACGATGGAAGTCTGTTGTACTCTACGGGGCTCGGTCATGGTGATGCGCTCCATCTCTCTGATCTCGACCCAGACAGACCGGGTTTGGAAGTCTTTATGGTACACGAAGAGCGGCCTTATGGTTCTGATTATAGGGATGCCCGTACTGGCGAGATTCTCTACCGTACGCTGGATAGAGATGATACCGGAAGGGGTGTGGCTGCGGATATTGACGGGCGGCATCGGGGCTTTGAAATGTGGAGCCTGGACAGTAAGGAAGTAAGGAATTGTCATGGAAAAGTAATTGCTGACGATCCATCCCAAATGCCAGCGATGAACTTCAGAATCTACTGGGATGGTGACCTGCAGGACGAACTGCTTGCCAACGGTCGCAGACCGCATTTTGCTCCGTATCTGCAGAAATGGAACGGAAAGAAGGCGGTACCGCTGCCTTTGAGCAACGGAAAACATCTCAGCGAAATGGGGCATTCTGTGAGCAACAACTGGACGAAGGCTACGCCTAATCTGCAGGCTGATATCCTCGGCGACTGGCGTGAGGAGGTGATCTACTGGGACGAGAGCGATGCCTCTCATCTGAATATTTTCACTACGAATATCCCGACGGAATACCGCATTCCTACGCTCATGCACGATCACATCTATCGCCTGAGTGTGGCTTGGCAAAATGTGGGTTACAACCAGCCGCCACATCTCGGTTTTTATTTAGAGGAGAAAGATTGGAAAATCAAATAAAAAACCTTAAAGGGAGCCTAAGTGAAAAGTTGGTGAACTCTGAGGGAGCTAAAGTGAAAAGTTGGTGAACTCGAAAGGAGTCTAAGTGAAAAAGTGGTGAATTCGAGGGAAGTCTAAGTGAAAAAGTGGTGAATTCAAGGGGAGTCTTTAGAGAATCTGCGTGAATAGCCGGTGAAAAATAGAAATAAAAATATAAATAAATAATGAAAAGAATATTGTTTGCAATGTCGCTGATGGCGGCAACAGTTGCAGCTTTAGCCCAAACTCCTCAGAAGGAGGTGAAGGGCAAGAAAGTTGTGAAGAACGAGACGAGTGTGAAGGATGAGAAGGCTAAAACTACAGTAGCCGGTCCGATGGAAGATGTTAACCATGTGATTGACAATACAGTGGACAGTCTCAACAAGGCGATGACCGCCCGCATTGTTCCTGGAACCAGCAGAAAGGGCAACAATCCTGTACTCTTCCTGATAGGCAACTCTACCATGCGCAATGGCACCCTGGGCAATGGAAATAACGGTCAGTGGGGCTGGGGCTATTACGAACACGAGTTCTTTGACGAGAATAAGATTACGGTAGAGAATCAGGCGCTCGGAGGCATGAGCAGCCGTACTTTCTACAACCGTCTCTGGCCAGATGTGCGCAAGGGTATCAAGGCTGGCGACTGGGTGATCATCTCTATCGGTCATAATGATAACGGTCCTTACGATAGCGGTCGTGCGCGTGCCAGCATCCCTGGTATCGGTAAGGATTCGCTCAATGTCACCATCAAGGAGACGGGCGTAAAGGAGACCGTCTATACCTACGGCGAGTATATGCGCAAGTATATCAACGACTGCAAGGCGCTCGGTGCTCATCCTATCCTGATGTCGCTTACTCCTCGTGATGCCTATGATGAGAATGATAAGATTGTGCGCGTGAATGAGACTTTCGGTCTCTGGGCGAAGCAGGTGGCAGAGCAGGAGGGCGTTCCTTTTGTAGATCTGAATGAGATTTCGGCTGCAAAACTCGACAGTTACGGTCATTGGAAGGAGAAGTATCACTTCTTCAAGGACCATATCCACACCTCCCGTTTCGGAGCAATGATGAATGCCCGTTCGGCTGCAGAGGGATTGGCAGAGAGTAAGGACCCGAGTCTGGCTCCGTTGCAGGCGATGATGATCAATGTGGCTCTGCCGGTCGAGAATTTTCAGCGAGAGAAGGGCAAGCCGGTGGTTTTCTTTACTGGCGACAGTACCGTAAAGAATGCTGACAAGGAAGAGGATGGTATGTGGGGCTGGGGCTCTCAGGCTTATACCATTTTCAATCCTAAGAAGATTACCTGTGTGAATGCTGCCAAGGCGGGGCGCAGCAGCCGTTCCTACCTCAATGAGGGCAGATGGGAGAAGGTATATAACAGTTTGCAGCCGGGCGACTACGTGCTCATTGAGTTCGGTCATAACGACATCTGTTCCTTGACCGATAAGAAGATGCGCGGTTCCATTCCTTGTGCTAAGGATACTTGCAATGTCTATCAGATGCAAGAGAGCAAGCAGTTTGAGGTAGTTTATTCTTTCGGCTGGTATCTGAAGAAGTTCATTCAGGACGTTTACGAGAAGGGTGCTCATCCTATTTTGGTTTCCCTGACTCCTCGCAATGAGTGGCCACACGGCAAGATGGAGCGTCGCAACGATACCTATGGCAAGTGGTACAGAGAGGTTGTGGCAGAGACCGATGTTCCTTTCCTCGACCTTCACAATATTGCTGCCGATTCCTATGATAAGATAGGTAAGGAGAAAGTGAAAGAATATTACAAGAAGGATCATACGCACACCTCTCTCAAGGGTGCTCGTCATAACGCAAAGTGCGTGGCGAAAGGATTGAAGAAAATGAAGAGCCCATTGGCTAAATATTTGAAATAATAATTTTGAATGAAATATATGACAGCAAAATATTTTTTCTATTCTGGCCTACTGATGTTGCTTTCTGCTGCTGGTAATGCTTCTGCATCAGTCCGAGATACGATTTCTCTCGACAGAGGTTGGCAGTTCCATCGTGGGGATGTTTCCGACGTGAATATGCTGAAGAACTTGCAGGCTAATGATGAGGTAGTCAACCTGCCTCACGATTTCCTGATCGGACAGGACTGGGTAGCTCCTGATGCCAGCGAACGTCCTGATAATAGTGATGCAGGTAGTAACGTTCGCAGCCGTTTGAGTCCACGTGGCTTTAAGGAAATGGGTATCGGTTGGTATCGCTATGAACTGACTCCGAAGGCCGAGTGGAAAGGCAAGCGCATTCTCCTCGATTTCCAGGGCATCATGCTCGTGGGCGATGTTTATCTCAATGGTAAGCGAATAGGTGGTACAGACTATGGTTACCTCGGCTTTGATGTAGATGTGAGTAAGTTGCTCAAGTTTGGCGAAGTCAATGAGATTGCAGTGAAGGCAGATACCCGCAATCCGAACAACTCCCGCTGGTTTACCGGTGCCGGACTTTATCGGGATGTCAACATTATCGTCACCGACAAGGATTTGTTTTTCCCTCGCCATCCACTCTTCATCCGTACCGTCAACAATCAGGAAGTGAAGATTCGTGCTAACATCTTCAACCAGCAGAAAAAGGTGAAGGCTCCTGGAACTTTCATTCCTGTAGAAGTCAGAATCTTGGATGCTGAAGGCCATGTGGTAGCGCAGCAGAAAACGGATGTGGATTTCAATGCCAAGTGGCGCGACAGAGAGTATGAATTGCCAGCTATCAAGATAGAGAATGCCAAACTCTGGTCGTGCGATACACCTTATTTATATACTGCCGAGGTTACGCTTTACGATAACGAGGGCAAGGTGGCAGACCAGATACGAGAACCGTTTGGCGTGAGAACCATCGAGATGAATCCGCAGCATGGTTTGCTCGTTAATGGCAAGAAGGTGCTCCTGCAGGGTTTTGCCAATCATCATACTCTCGGTGCGTTAGGTGCAGCAGCCTATCCACGTGCCATTGAGAAGCGACTCAAGATGATGAAAGAGTTCGGATTCAATCATGTGAGAACTTCCCATAATCCCTATAGCGAAGACTTCCTTAGACTTTGCGACAGATTGGGCATTCTCGTGGTGGATGAACTCTACGATAAGTGGTTGGCGCAGTATGCCGGTGGCAGAGTAGATTGGGAGAGTCTCTGGCAGAAGGATATTCCGGAATGGGTGAAGCGAGATAGAAATCATCCGTCTGTGGTGCTCTGGAGTTTGGGTAATGAACTGCAGCAGTATTCCAATCTGCCTTTCAACGACTGGGGTGTGACGGCTTATGAACTGCAGAAGCAACTGCTCCATCGTTACGACGACACCCGTCTCACTACCGTGGCCATGCATCCGCGCTATCGCAATCTGGATACTGATTCTATTCCAGCTGATCTGGCTGTGGCTACCGAGGTGAATTCCTATAATTATAGGTATATGTACTTCCCTGGCGACATGAAGCGCTATCCGGAAAAGACATTCTATCAGAGTGAGGCGAGCACGGCTGCGATGGGTCCTAATTTCTATGAGATGGATCGTGATAAGGTGCTCGGATTAGCTTACTGGGGTGCCATCGACTATCTGGGCGAGAGTATGGGATGGCCTGTTAAGGGCTGGAATCAGGGTGTTTTCGACCTGTCTCTGCAACCGAAACCGGATGCTTATTTTGTGAAAAGTATGTTCTCTGACGAACCTACTGTGCATATCGGCATCATCGAGAAGGCTGGAGGCAATGTGCAGTGGAACGGCATCAATGTTTCGGCTGGCAAACTTTCTGAGAACTGGAACCGGGAGGCAGGCGAGAAGGTTTCGCTCTATACCTATACCAATGGTGACGAGGTGGAGCTATTCCTGAACGGCAAGAGTTTGGGTGTGAAGAAGAACAGTGACGCCCCTAAGTTGCGTGCCCGCATCAAGTGGGACGGCATCGCTTATGCGCCTGGCACTCTGCTGGCTGTGGCTCGGAAGAATGGCAAGGTTGTTGCTCGCCATCAGATAGAGACTACGGGCGAGGCAGTGGCGCTGAAGATGGTGCCTGATGCTGAAACCTGGCATGCTGACGGACAGGATCTGATGCACGTGAGAGTGTATGCTGTAGATAAGAAAGGCAGGAGAGTGATGAATCTGAAGGATAAGAACGCATTCAGCAAGTTGGCTTTCTCGGTGAAGGGCGATGCGGATATCGTGGCGGTGGATAACGGAAATATCTATTCGGATGAGTTGCATGTAGGCAAGAAGCAGTTGAACAAGACTGCCGAGCGTGCGCTCTATCAGGGTTCTGCGCTTGTGATTTTAAGAGCAGGAACTCAGCCGTCTAAGGTTGAATTGACAGTTGCTTGCGAGAATGCGGTGTCTGGTCAAAAGTCTGCTGCATCGGGCGTTCAGAAAGGTAATCTGAAAACAAAGAGAATCGTATTAGTTACAAAATAGTGTCTTGAAAAAAGTTCCTTGAAATCTTTTATTAAAAGGTTTTGGGGAATTTTTTTTTAAAGGGTTCTTGATTTTCTTTAAATGGTTCTTGTTTTTTTAAGGGGTCTTGGATAGTTTCTTGAACCATTCTTTCTTTGTTTATGCAAAAAAAACTGAAATTACTGATATTGATATCGCTGAGAGTGGTAAAAAACTGTTTTTTTTATATCTATTTTCATCCCGATGGGGTATAAACTAAGCTTCAAAAACATAGGCTACTCCCGATAGGGTATAATGATTCTTAAAATTGGGTATTTGTTGTGATTTTCGTGATAAATGCTCATTTTTTACTTATAATTATCTGTTTTGTTTTAATTTTTTGTTATATTTGCAGTCGAAACGACTTTGTTGTTGATTTCACACTTTAAAAAGTAAATATGCTACGTTAAACGTATTATATAATAATTGGGTTTTTGAATCCATTTTGGGTTTCTGTATCCATATCGGGACTCTGATACAACTATGGATAGATTTATTAGTCGCAACAATAATATAACTATAAAATACCTAATAAAATGATGAAAAAAAGAATTTTCTCTGCAGTCTTACTTTCTGCTGCAATGTTAGCTCCTGCTGCTTTGCAGGCTTCGGCTATGGCTGCCACGGCTTCTTCAGCCAAGTCTGCTGGTGCATCTACCACGGCTTCTTCAGCTAAGTCTGCGAATGCTTTAGTCAAGGCTTCTTCAGTGAAGTCTAAGGCTTCTGCATCCCAGAAAACCAAGGTTTTGGACAATGGTTATCCCTTTGCTCAGGTACCTTTCACCAGTGTGAAAATCGCTCAGAATACCTTTTGGGGTGCGCGTCTGAAGGCAGCCAGAGAGGTAACTGTGCCATTAGCTTTCAGCAAGTGCGAGAGCGAGCACCGCTACAAGAATTTCGAGATGGCTGCCTATACCTTGCAGCATCCGGGACATGCCGGTCTCGATACCAAGGAGTGGGACGTGAGCAAGTTTATGGGCTTCTCTTTTGATGATACCGATGTCTATAAGACCATCGAGGGAGCCAGCTATATCCTGCAGACCTATCCCGACAAGAAGATGAAGGCTTATATCGACAGTGTGCTCAATGTGGTGGGCGCTGCGCAGGAGCCTGACGGATATCTCTATACCGCTCGTACCATCAATCCGAAACATCCTCACGGTTGGTCGGGTGCTACCCGCTGGAGCAAGGTGGAAGTGCTGAGCCATGAACTTTATAATCTCGGTCACATGGTGGATGCAGCCTGCGCCCATTATCAGGCTACGGGCAGCAGAAAATTCCTCGATATAGCCAAGCGATATGCCGACTGTGTGATCAGGGAGGTGGGTTCTCAAGCCGGTCAGCACAGGGTTGTGCCGGGGCATCAGATAGCCGAAATGGCACTTGCCCGCCTCTATACCCTTACGGGCGAAAAGAAGTATCTCGACGAGGCTAAATACTTCCTCGATGCCCGTGGTACTACCTCTATCCACGATGCCTACAGCCAGAGCGACAAGCCTATTCTGAAGCAGAACGAGGCTTGGGGACATGCCGTGCGTGCCGGATATATGTATGCCGGAATCGCTGATGTGGCTGCCCTGACACGTGATTCGGATTATATCAAGACCATCGACCGCATCTGGAACAATATCGTTTCCAAGAAGTATTATCTCACGGGCGGTGTGGGTGCCCGTCATGCCGGAGAGGCTTTCGGAGCTGACTATGAGTTGCCTAACATGACTGCCTACAACGAGACTTGCGCTGCCATTGCCCAGGTGTATCTCAATGAGCGCATGTTCCTCCTGCATGGCGATAGCAAATATATCGACTGTCTGGAGCGCACACTTTATAATGGTGTGATTTCGGGCATGAGCATGGACGGAGGCCGCTTCTTCTATCCAAATCCATTGTCGAGCGATGGCAAATACAAGTTTAATGCCGATGGTACCACCACCCGCCAGCCATGGTTTGGCTGCGCCTGCTGCCCGAGCAATCTGAGCCGTTTCATCCCTTCATTGCCGGGTTATCTCTATGGCGTGAAGGACAAGGATATCTATGTGAATCTCTTCGCTGGAAATACTTCTACCATCCAGGTGATGGGCAAGGAAGTGGTGCTGGAGGAGACTACTGAGTATCCTTGGAATGGCGATATCAAGATTTTGGTAAAGAAGAGTGGTGTGAAGGGTGCCAATCTGCTGGTGCGCATTCCTGGATGGGTTCGCAATCAGGTGGTTCCGAGCGACCTTTATAAGTATAGTGATGCCGAGCAACCTGCTTATAGCGTGAGTGTGAACGGTAAGGTTGTGGAGGGTGATCTGGCTGCCAACAAGGGGTATCTGCCTGTGAAGAATATCAAGAAGGGTGATGTGATCCGCATCCATTTTGATATGCCTGTACGCACGGTTGTGGCTAACGGAAAAGTGGCTGACGACAGAGGCAAGGTGGCAGTAGAGCGTGGACCATTGGTATATTGCGCAGAGGCTGTGGATAATGATGGTGCTCCTGTACTTCGCAGCGTTGTAGCCAAGAATCCGGCTTTTTCGGTGATAGATGGTTATAGCATCTCTAATACTGAGTCTCAGGGTGCTCCTGCGTTCTCTGTGAAGGCTATCCAGACTGATGCTCAGGTGCTCGATCAGGCTGCCGATGGCAAGGTTTCTGTGAAGAATCAGAAACTCACATTGATTCCTTATTATGCTTGGAATCATAGAGGTGCTAATCAGATGAATGTCTGGTTCTATCAGGATTTGCAGGTTTTGGAGAAGTAGGTCTCATCGATTCATTTTTTGTTCATCGGATGACACGGAATTGATTCGGAGGTTTCCGGCTCGCAAGGTAGGGGGCTGACGGCCATTCCCGAGGGCAGTTATCCAGTGGTCATAACGAAATCGCCCCGCTTCCGTCGCTGGTTTCCGCTGCTGGTAGGCGTGCCGGTTTTCACTGGCATACGCATACATAGCGGCAACATGGCGGCAGATACGCGGGGCTGCATTCTCGTGGGTGAGAACACGATAGTGGGCAGGTTGACCTCCTCTCGTGCCACGCTGACGAAGTTCATCACCTCCATCATGGCGGCGAGCGATCAGGGTGAGGCGGTCTGGATCACCATCGTCTGAATCTTATTGTTTTACTTCACTAAAATCTTCTTGACGGCACCATTGCTCATCTTAATGATGTTGATACCCTTGGTCAGCTGAACTTTGCGGGTACCGTTGGCGCTATAGATAGAAGTAATTTCTGCATTCTCGAGATTGTCGGAGGTATTGCTGATACCGTTAGTGATGTCCTCAATCGCTTTCATGGCAGCTGCAATAGTTGTCTTGAGCTTATTGATGTCAGCATTGGAGGTATCGAAAGTACCCTTGGCAGTCTCCTGCAATGCAGTTTTGATAGCGCCCAGAACAGATTCCTGATCGTTCAGCTTCTCGTTCTTGAGCAGGTTTGCAGCCTCAGTGAAGAGGGAAGTATATTCTGCATAGACATCCTTCTGGTCGGCAGAAATGATATACCAGTCATTGTCAATAGAAGGGTTTGTGCTTGCCACGTATTTCTCACCGCTGACGCTGAAGTAGGCAGTTTGTGAGCCGTTTAATGTGATTTTTTTATATTTTGTGAGTTTATAGCTATTCTTTGTAGAACCTTTTACGATGGTAAAATCTGTTGCTTTTCTGTCGTCAGATACCTCTGCATGCCACTGGTGGACAGGAAATATATAGATATATTCCAAGAACAGGTGATCTTTTGTCTTGTTATCGCAAGTAAAACAACGGGTTTTATCGCCATCAATCGTCCAGACGTCTGCATTCTCGATATTTTTCACGGTAGCAGTCTTACCGGTGATAAAAGTCTTAGTAGCCACGTTGTAGATGTAAGCCTTCTGACCATTACCAACGAGTTTTACAGGTTGGAGCCAAGAGCTTTCTGCAGCAGGAGCGAAAGTTTCATTCTTGTTGCTACCATTTTCATTGCCTTCAACAGTACCATTTTCAGTACCTTCAACAGTACCGTTTTCTGTGTTACCTGAAACATTCTGCGCAAGAGCAGTTGTGCCTACAGCCAGAAGGGCAGCGAGCATCATACCTTTGGCCATATTAGCCAGTGTGTAAATTTTCTTCATTTTTACTTGTTTGATTATTTATTATATTGAATACAATTCTTACCTGTACATGGGTTATAATTCTTACCTGAACATGGGATATAATTCTTTCCTGAATATGGGATGCAAATCCCTTGATATGGACTATAAATCTCTGTTTACTAAGAACTTAAAGATCGTGTCATTTACTTACAGTCTGCAAATACGAAAAATACTCCCAGAGTAAATCTCCGGGAGTACTATTCACACAAAAAAACTATCTCACGATAGCGGTATACCGAAAATATCAATATACAAAATGCTTTTTTTTAACTTTATGCTTATAAAGAGAAATATCTTACAAATCCCAGCCCACTGCACTGGCACCAAGTACCGCAGCAGAGCTGCCATCGAGAGTAGAGATCAAGAACTTAGCCTTGCCCCTGAAAATCTTCAATACACTCTTGTCGTAAGATTCCTTGAGAGGCTTCATCAGGAGGTCACCAGCCTTGGTAAGACCACCGAAGAATACGAATGCCTCAGGAGAACTGAACGCAGCGAAATCAGCGCAAGCCTCACCCAGCATCTTGCCAGTGAAATCATATACTCGCTTAGCCAAAGCATCACCCTTACCAGCAGCTACGCTGACATCATAAGAAGTAATATCTTCTGGCTTCATATCGCGAAGTAAAGATGGCTCATCGCTCTTCTCGAGGAACTCACGGGCTGTGCGAGCCACACCAGTAGCAGAGCAGTAAGCCTCCAAGCATCCCTTACGGCCGCAACCGCAGAGACGACCTTCCTCGCCGCGAACCATGACGACATGGCCCAACTCGCCTGCGAAACCATCGCAGCCATAGACCATCTTGCCATCGATCACAATGCCGGAACCAACACCCGTACCGAGTGTCACGTCGATGAAATTCTTCATACCACGAGCCACACCGTAGGTCATCTCGCCCAATGCAGCTGCGTTGGCATCATTGGTAAGAGCCACAGGCAGACCACCCAGCGCATCGCTGAAGAGTTTAGCCAAAGGCACTACACCATCGTGAGCCCAAGCCAAGTTAGGAGCGAACTCGATAGTTCCGCTATAGTAATTGCCGTTAGGAGCACCGATACCCATCGCCTTAATCTTATCGATACCACCCACGGTATCGATGATAGGCTGGAGAGCCTCCACGGCAGCCTTTACATAGTCATTAACATCATCATAACCACCTGTCTTGATAGCAGTAGTAGCTTTTATTTCGCCACGAGCATCTACGATGCCGAATACGGAATTGGTACCTCCCAGGTCCAAACCTATAACATATGGCTTAAGTGCATTCTCTGTCATGTTTTTCTATTTATTTAGTTAGAATTATGGTGCAAAGATATAAAAAAGTTTGTAACAAACAAAGTTTTACACGAAAAAATTACAAGATATGGCCTTTTTTTTGTAACTTTGCGCCTTGTTATGAATTTAGTGTTTCCGATTCAGATAAATATACTTGATTTCATATTCAAGGGAATTATCATAGGTGTGATTGCCTCAGCCCCGATGGGACCTGTTGGCATCTTGTGTATCCAGCGCACTTTGAACAAGGGCCGCTGGTTTGGTTTCGTGACGGGTGTCGGTGCCGCTTTCAGCGATATCGTGTATGCACTCTTCACGGGTTTGGGAATGAGTTTCGTGATGGACATTGTCAATAATGCCCAAAACAAGTTCTATCTGCAGATTTTCGGAGGTCTTCTGCTCCTGGTGTTCGGTGTGTATTGCTTCAAGAGCAATCCTACGAAGAACATGCATCAGAGCAGCAAGAAGCAGGGCACGCTCTGGCACAATGCCATCACCGCCTTCTTCGTCACGCTCTCCAATCCGCTCATCGTGTTCCTCTTCATGGCCACCTTTGCCCAGTTTGCCTTCGTAGTGCCGGATATGCCGCTGGAGATGAGCGTGGGCTATCTGAGCATCATGTTCGGAGCGCTGCTGTGGTGGTTCGGTCTCACATGGCTCATCGACAAGATCAGGGGCAAGTTTGATACCAACGGCATCCTTATTATTAATAAGGTAATAGGAAGTATCGTGATTATCTTCTCGCTCATCGCACTCGTCGGGACCGTGTTCAATCTCTATCATCTCCCGGAATTCTAAGGGAGTATGTATAATTTCTAATTTGGAATATAGCATTTCTAATTTGAAATATAACATTTCTAATTTGAAATATAACATTTCTAATTTCTAATTCAAAAAAGATGTTTGTAGCTCAGGAATTAAAGAAGAAAAGTATAGCAGAATACCTCCTGTATATGTGGCAGGTGGAGGATATCATCCGTGCCTGCGGCTGTTCGCTCCCGGTTATCAAGAAGCACTATATCGAAAATTTTGATTTCACTCCGGAACAGAAGGAGGAGGAAATCGACTGGTTTGGCAATCTCATCCGCATGATGAATGAGGAGGGAAAGCGCGAATCGGGACATCTCAATATCAACAAGGTGCTGCTCCAGGACGTGATCGACCTGCACGGCATGCTGCTGCAGAGCACCAAGTTCCCTATCTATAATGGCGAATATTACAAGGTGCTGCCATTCATCGTGGAACTGCGCAACAGGGGCGACAAGGATGTCAACGAGATAGAAACCTGTCTGGATGCCCTCTACGGAGTGATTCTGCTCCGACTGCAGAAGAAGCCGATTACCCCGGAAACAGAGCGTGCCATCAAGGAGATAACCACCTTCGTGGGACTGCTCAGCGACTATTATATCAAGGATCGTACCGAGGGATTGAAATTTGACGATGACGACATGTAGTTATACATTATTATATATACATTTTAAAATCATATAAATCATAGATGAAAGAAATAGAAAGAAGAAGAACGTTTGCCATTATCTCTCACCCGGATGCTGGTAAGACAACATTGACCGAGAAATTCTTGCTTTTCGGTGGACAGATACAGGTGGCTGGTGCCGTAAAGAACAATAAGATACGCAAGTCTGCCACTTCCGACTGGATGGACATCGAGAAGCAGCGTGGTATCTCTGTATCTACTTCTGTGATGGAGTTTGATTATCTCCCAGACGGACAGTCTGGCGAACCATATAAGGTGAACATCCTCGATACTCCGGGTCACCAGGACTTCTGCGAGGATACCTACCGCACACTTACTGCCGTGGATTCTGCCATCATCGTGGTGGATTCTGCCAAGGGTGTGGAGGCGCAGACACGCAAGCTGATGGAGGTGTGCCGTATGCGCAATACGCCGGTTATCATCTTCATCAACAAGATGGACCGCGAGGGTCGTGATCCGTTCGACGTGCTCGATGAGCTGGAGGAGGAACTCAAGATTTCCGTTCGTCCACTCTCATGGCCTATCGGACAGGGCGCCCGATTCAAGGGTGTGTATAATATCTACGAGCACCAGCTCAACCTCTTTACGCCTAACAAGCAGCGCGTAACCGAAAAGGTGGAGGTGGATGTGCAGTCTGAGGAGCTCGACCAGCGAGTAGGTGAGCGCGAGGCTGCCCAGTTGCGCGAGGAACTGGAACTGGTGGATGGCGTTTATCCTGAGTTTGACGTCGAGACCTATCGCTCTGCCGAGGTGGCTCCTGTGTTCTTCGGTTCTGCATTGAACAACTTCGGTGTGCAGGAACTCTTAGACTGTTTCGTTCAGATAGCTCCATCGCCAAGACCTACCAAGGCAGAGGAGCGCATGGTGGAGCCTGAGGAGCCTAAGTTTACGGGTTTCATCTTCAAGATTACTGCCAATATCGACCCTAACCACCGTTCCTGCATCGCATTCTGCAAGATCTGTTCGGGCAAGTTTGTGCGCAATCAGCCTTACTATCACGTGCGCCTCGACAAGACCGTGCGTTTCTCTTCGCCAACCCAGTTTATGGCGCAGCGTAAGAGTACCATCGACGAGGCTTATCCGGGCGATATCGTAGGTTTGCCAGACAATGGCATCTTCAAGATCGGTGATACGCTGACCGAGGGTGAGAAAATTCACTTCCGCGGTTTGCCATCCTTCTCTCCACTGCTCTTCAAGTATATCGAGAATGATGATCCGATGAAGAGCAAGCAGTTCCAGAAGGGATTGGAGCAGCTGATGAACGAGGGTGTGGC
>ERZ1034678.974-NODE-974-length-14886-cov-48.073090_pt1 | contig 14886 bp, 9 predicted proteins | sample MGYA00520640_ERZ1034678 | MGnify/ENA primary metagenome ERZ1034678 (study PRJEB33766, sample SAMN09781767) | gut metagenome | biome: gut microbiome | host: Homo sapiens | place: Madagascar | study: EMG produced TPA metagenomics assembly of the PRJNA485056 data set...
CCTCAGCCCAGATTTGCCGATATGCCGACAGCGACATCGTAAGGGAATCTATCAAAACCACCAAGCTGCACAAGCTCGTAGTGATTTATAGAGGAGCCGAAATGGTGGCTTGCGAAGAAGCGGAGGAATAAAACATAACGAGTGGCATGAATGCAAATAAAAGAAATCCTCCTTTGCTAAAAATATACGCAAAGGAGGACTTCTTTTATTTTGCCACCAATATTACTGGATCATTATTTTCCTTCTCGTATCACCTACCTGTATGATATAAATACCATTCGATGGTAACAGAACATGCTCGTTATTTCCTTTGACATTGGCATCTATAATCTTTCTACCTAACATGTCAAACACATGAATATTATCACCAACCTGAGCATTTACAATCTCAACACTTCTACCATTAACAAGCATACGGATTTCATCTTTAGATACACTATTCACAGCAGCATCCTCGTAATGCAACTTATGGGTTACATCTATCGTCATACTTCCATCTACTTTCAAAGTAAGAACATTGTCTTGAAGTTGATCCGTTACATTGATGCCATTGACAAACACTGAGTCCAAATCCCAAAGTGTATTGTCTGAATCAGCATCATAATCCAGCAAGAACTTCAAAGAAACAACATCACCCAAATTTCTATAATAATAACTACCTCCACTATTGCCTATTTTTTCATCATCTATAGTTGCATCAATATGACTATATCCCGTCCATGAATCATTACCACAGCCTATAATTAACAAACTGCATAAGCTGTCTTTTTTCATGTCAACCTCTTCTATATGGGCAAACGTTTTCCATCCATCTGCTTTTTCATATACACTCTTACACCCTACAGGTACACATAATGAAGCTTGACTATAAACAGATTCTTCAAAATTGGAAGGTATATTTATAATAGGATTTGGCGCATTCACCTTCACTTTTTGCAAAGAGAGACATCCTGCAAAAGCATTTCCTATGAGTTCTTCATATCCCAAAAAAAGATTGAAATTACCCCCCAAACGATTTAGACTATTCGGCAAAGAAACCTCTTTCAAATTTGAACAGTTAGCAAATGCACTATCACCAATTGAAATAATTCCTGAAGGTATTTCAATCTGCTCCAAGGAAGAACATCCAGCAAAAGCCTTGCATCCTATGTCTGTACATTTTTTTATTTTCACATCCTCCAAATTCACACATCCTGCAAATGCCTCATCAAAAATCGGACCTTCTAAGCTATCTATAACAACACTTTTCAATTGTGTACAGTCCTTAAAAGCTGCAAATAAAATCGTAAGAATATTACTAGGTAACACTATTTTCTCAATGGGATTACCACACAGAAAATTCCAAGGTATTCTATCCAGATTTTTACCTAGAGTCATTGATTTCACACCTGCATTTACGAAAACACAGTTGTTAGAAAATATATCAGTAGAGACAGCTCTTCCAAAATAAATATTCTCTATTGAGGCTCCAAAAAGTGTCAATCCTTGTTCATCCTCAGCATAGTCTTTGTATGAAGTTCCTACAATTTCCTTTCCGTCTTCCAAAACCAGCTTTCTAATCTTTGCATTGGAAAAGAACATGCCAATTACTCTATTGGCGATAGTCACTGTTCCCAACTTAGCATCCTTAAAAGCAGGAAATGCAATGGCTTTTACCTGATAAGTATTTCCTTCGAAAACCACCTCATTCGGAATATACAAATCACGTCCGTCTGTAGAATTTTCAATTGCAGTCAAGGCAACACATTTCCCATCATACCAACCTTCCATTTGATCGGTATTATCAAAATAGCTATCACCCTCACGAATAACCGAATACCCTAAACCATCAACTAAAAAATCCTGTGCAAAGCTAGAAATGCTAGCTATTGCAAAAAACATAAATACAATAAACTTTTTCATACACAAAAAAATTAGTACCAAACTTCTATCTGCGGTGATTCCTTTACATAGCTTGGCATACATCTGCCAATTTTTGCTCCAATATACGTTGGATCACAAATATAATACCGCTTACCACCATACTCATAAAACGTACCATACCCTAACGGCTCACGGAAAGCCACGGCTGTACACTCATGACCTGGATATTGAATGAGATGGACATCCAAACCCAATACCTCATGCACCAGATAAGCATAGAATATGGCACGGTCTTCACAATCACATTTCGGATAAAACAGAGTTTCTTCGAAATAGAAATACTTTTCACGATTAAACTGCTCTTCATCCGTAGCATATTGAAATCCCTTCTGTACAAAATGCAAGATACGATTGGCTGCTTCCAGCTCACTCAGCCCCTGCACCTGAGAACGGATTTGCTCTACCACCTGATCCCGAATTCCCCTGTCAACTACAGAAGATGCCACGGTAGGAATATCAACCACTGGATAATGATCCAGAATAGGCATGATACCTACAGGAACTTCACCGCTCACGGTAATTCCAGCTGCCGAAACATGAAAAGGCTTCGTTTCCATACCTATCATGGTTTTTCCAACGAATCTCAACTCCATATCCTTACCCAGTTCCACATCCTTAGGAAGCTCACAGGAAGCAATCGAACCATCGTTCTCCAGGTCTGGATAAACATAATATCGCTTGCCATCCATATAGATATATGTTTTCTCAAACACTCGTTCCGAATAAGGAACCAGCATCGAAACCTGACTTCCACCCATCGCCAGAAGAACATTATAGCCACAATTGGCAAGCACATATTGCACAGCCAATATCTTCTCATTCCTACTTGCCTTTGGCATCACCTCATCTATGTACTTCTCTACCAACATGGCCGAAGCCCAATCACTGAGTCCCATGTTGCGTGATTCCGTAGCAAAGGTCTGGGTCACTTCCTTCAAATCGGAACTTTTGAGTTTTTTCCAAAAAGCAGCAACATCCCCGGTAGATTCAATGACCATAGAAGGCAACTTGCTAACTTTCTGCATCTCAATACTCTCGCCAAAGTAATCTATCCTCACCATTTGCTTACTTGCAGGCACATGCACAAATGGCACATTGGGCAAAGCCGGCATGATAGGGATTCTCTCTACCGGAGGCATCAAAGGCTGTTCTATACCCGACCCAGTATATTCTATGTCTGGAATTTCCTGCTTAGACTTCGCATCCAAATCCAACATCTGCTTCGGCAATTTAACCTTCTCGATGGTTGGTCGTGGTACTACTGGGCTAACAGGCTTCTTTGCTTCTATCACGATATCAACCTCTGGCAAGATATAGTTGGTACATACAGGATGTTCCTTAGGCTTCGGAATATTGGGACGCTTATCCGCCTTACACAACTTGAACTTCTTCCATTCACTCCGAAGATAGTTGTCGTAATCCATCAAAGCCGTTTTACGATACTTCTCAAAGTCATCCAGCATTTCCTGACGTGCCTCCCGAAACGACTTCCAGAAATCGTCATCCTGCGAGAAAGCTGGATTCGAATGCAGCCCCAACATCAGAAGCAGCACGGCAGAAGGATATGTTCGCTTGATTGTAGCCATCATTTCAGCCCTTATTTATTAACAATCATGGCTTTAGTTGACACGATTTACAGCCTGCTCTACGATGTCCGTCAACTTATCACCCTCGATTTTCAGTTCCTGCTGCATCTTGGCTTTCAGACTTTCCATCAAGTCTTTCTTATCAAAGGCCAAGCGCACCTGTACCTCGAAATTGTTGTTAGGCAATCGGCGATAGATGGTGAGCATCGGAATGGAATTAGTCAATGTCTCATCAACGATATATCGTGCCTTCTGGTTGAACTTATCTACACTCACTGCATCTATGGCTGATTTGCCCTCATTATTCAACTGAGTCTCAATGGCAGCAATCAGGTTCGTCTTCAGCATACCACCAAGTTCTGTCAAGGCATTGGCACGTGCTGATGCATACCCGGCATTATAGGTATTGGCAGCTTGGATTGCGGTATGGGTAATATAGCGTTTCACTGCATTGCCAGCTCTGTCTGCCATCAACTCTTCGCCGTAAACATGGCTTTCGGTAATCTGCTGCTCGATACTCTTCTCACCGGCAGGCACAGTCCATCCCTCTTTCTTAAACTGTTTAGCCTGTTTCTTGGCATCTTTTGTAGGTTTGGCATTCAACGCCTTCATCTGATAAGCTTTCAGCTCAGCCTGCTGCTTAGCCAATTCCAGCGCACTCTGTGCGAATGTTGCATTGGCAAACATTGCCAACAACGCAATAGTCATAATCTTTTTCATCTCTTTTTAATTTTAAGAAGTTAATATTTTCATGGCTTTAGGCATTTAAAAGCCAGCCAGTTAGTCTTTATAAAAATCACCTGCATTATACAGTTTCTCCATGGCCACCTCATTAGGTTGCCAAGTACGAATCTTTATCTGCGGTTCATCGTGATTGGTCATATCCACCAACAGAAACAGATAGCCCTTGTCTGCATAAGTTGAGGAATTATATTCCTGTCCTATCTGGATGGCATAGATTTCCTCGTTCTCATATTTCTCCAACCATTGCACATCATTATGGGAGAAACGCAGGTTCACGAATTCATTGTTATGGAAGCAACGCTCCAGATTGGCAAGATATTGATCTTTGGTATAGCGGTTATAGTGAATCACCTCTTGTCCCCTGAGAGATATGTTACGCTCATTTGCCCCGATAGTACGATTGCTTCTGCGAGCCACATTGCCCACAATGATGACAGCATCATCGGCAAAGATATTCCGGATATAATCCAAGCGACGTAAGTTATAGGCCGTCTTATAGTTCTCCATAAACTCCATGATCATCTCTCGGGTATCATCCTTCCAACCTGGGGCATATTTACACAGAATGTCATTCTCAGCCACCTTTCCCAAGCCAAAGGAAACGTTTTCTATCTTGTTTTCAGGATTGAAGGTAAAGACCACATCCTCTACATACGAGCGTTTCTTACCCGACTTGAAGCAGAAAGACATCTGCAAGCCACGAGCCACGGTTCGGTTCTTGATACCTTTATAATAGGTAATGGTGGGATTGCCTACGATTCTGCCTGTGCCATACGCATTCAATTTACGATAGATATTCAGTCCTTCTACCGTAAAATACTTGCTGACACTCATAAAGTTGCGTTTTTGGATAGCTTCGATTATCTGACCGAGGATGCCTTCTATCTCCTGATAGTTGGTTGCAAGCTGCGATTTCTTTGGCTTAGCCAGAGAAGCAGGTTCTACAGAAGCCAACGCCGATTCCGTTTTCATTGTAACCTGAGCATTGCCTTGGTTTGCGATGGCCAGCGATTCTACATTTTTAGGAGATGCAGCCTCTATTCTCATTTCAGCACGAGAAAAGACTTTCGGTGTAATCACGCCTAATACGCTCTCCATCTCTGCATCTCCACGAGCCTGACCTTTATACTCATATTCCAGATTGATATGATAAACCTGGGTTTGATAGCCTGGTGCCATTTCGATGGAGCCACGACCATCTCTCACAGAACCGAGACAATCCGTGCGACCATCCGAATAGGAGAATTCGAGGCTAGAGATGGGTTGATTCTGATAGGTAAACAGCAAATCCACATGATCCCCTTCCGTCTTTTCAACCTTTACCTTGATAGCCCCCAATATCTCGTTAATCATGACTGGAAGCCAATCGACAAGAATTCTGCCCTGTGCATCCTTCACCTCGTTTGGAAACTGCACTGAGCGAACGAGCGAGTAAGCCCAGTAATAGTATTGCAGGCTCATGTCTATCATATTTTTGTCCAAACATTCTTCTGCCAGAACCATCATATCTTTGGCTTTAGCAATACGATTTTCATAGATTCGAGCCAGTTCCGAACGCTTCATATAGCGTCTGACTGTGATATTCGGTTCCTTACCCAGCACCCATTTTTCGGTATTGGTAAGCGTAGATTGAGAGTAGGTTTTCACACAATTCAGCACCTTCGATTTGTGGTCTAACTGCCCATTCTTGTTAACCATATCATCTATCTGCACAAAGTCGCTTGATACATGAGTAGCAATCTGACTTGTGATTTCTGCAAGAGCTGCCTGGTCAGCCTCAACCTCCGTCTTTCCCATGCCGACGCCATAGTAATATTCGCCAGAAGAACGGACGTAATCCCAGTTTTGGGCATAAGAAAACAGACTAAACAGACAAAAACAAAATATAAGGAATTGCTTTAAATTCATATTTCATTAAACATATCAAACTTTACTCATTTCATAACAGGCTTAATACACATATTGCTTGACTTCAGCCCATTATAGCCTAAGTCCCAAGAAAAACTATACAAATAATATGCTTGAGTACTAGAAAAAGGTGTTGAAGTCCAGTAACCATTGCTATAATAAGTACGATTATCTTGCTCATAACGATCTAAGAAAAATAACACTTCATCATTTTTTCCGATTATTTCAACACCTTTCACCTTACAATAAGAGCTATTATAATAATTTTCATAGCTGATAATCGTTTTAATATTTTCGCTGTTTTTCAATTCCTCAAAATCCTTTTTGCTTGGTATACGCCATTTTTTACCCCATGCCTTTGTTACAATATCATCACTGGTTCCACCAATATCCGTAGTTGAGTGACTCCAACTGGTATAATCCACAGAACCCCACATACACTGGTTTCCCAAGAGATATTTACCATCTTCAGTATCTAACCACTCAGATTGGTCTGCTCCAAAATTTTCATCTGCCCATATAGTGCCACTTGGCAATTCCAGGTCTACCCAATAATGCTTATTCTCATCATAACCAGACACTTGCTTCATATTCCAACCATTATGTTGAGATTTGCTAGGCATGTTGACAATTCCACTTTTTCCTACGACAAACATATCTTTTGAACAAATTGCCTTGAAGATATAACTTCCCTCATCATACCAACGTCCCAACATAATCTGACGATTATTTTCTGTTAAGCTTTGCACATAAATATAATCAGATTGCTTATTCTTATCAGTTTTTGTTTTTACTACTTCCTCTGATGTAGTAAAAACGTGAGTCTTAGGATTGTATGCAGTATAGTATGTCAAACCTATCAGTTTAAAATTCTCATCTGCAGTATCACCCTTGATTCGAACACGGCTAGTTTGTGATTTCAATACTGCCTTTACTTTCAATTTGTTTTCAGTATCTAGAATATAGGTTCCATTTTCATCCATATAAACTCCATGATAGCAATCCAATTTTATTATATTGGGATCTGGCACAGTTCCAAATCCTCTTGTCTGCGCATTGTTTTCTTGCTCTATATTATCCAAGAAAACAACAAAGAGCTGAGACTCCACATTCTTATTAAGAGTACCATTGTAACTAACATTCCACATGCCCTTAGAATCATCATAAGTAGCAGTACCAATCACGATACCATTAAATGTCACGAATCGAAGATACAACTTATCCCCATCCTGCCATTCATCAGAAGTGGCACGGGTAGAGGAAGAGCCTTTCGCATCAAAGTTCTCCTTAGAGATATTGAGCGACATCACTGCATGATGCCATTGGCTTACACTATTTTCCGTTTTACTTTGCTCAAAGCTATTGTCTGAGGTACATGCTGATATTATAAGTAATAGCATGATACTAAGAAATAAAGATATAAAAATTTTATTCTTCATAAAATCAGGTTTAAATTATTTTACCATAATAGGGCGTATTTCGAATGCACTACTTTTTGAATCACTGGAAACCCAAGAATCGTATCTGTTAAAACGAAACCCATATGCCCTATTTATATCATTGGTATATGGGGTAGATGTCCAAAAGGCATTTGGAGCATTTCTATCTTGGTATGGCATTACAATTATTTCGTCATTTATACCAGTCCATACATAAGCATGTACATTACCAAAATATCCGTTTTGGACTTCACTACGAGTTGTATTGTTTATCAATTCCGCTGCATTTTCCAAACTTGGAATTCTCCATGTTTTACCCCATGCCACTGTTACAATATCCTTATCTGTTCCACCAATATCTGTAGTCGATTGGCTATAATTGGTATAATCAACAGATCCCCAAGGACATAAAGCACCAATAAGACAATTCCCATCACCAGTTTTCTTATACTCTTCCAAATCAGCGCCAAAATTCTCCGTACACCAAATCGTACCGCTAGGCAAATCCAAATCTACCCAACCATGTCCATCCTCATCCACTCCAGAAACCTGCTTCTTGCTCCAACCACTATACTGAGTTTTATTTGGTATCGTAATAAAGCCGCTCTTTCCTACGACAAACATTTTATCATTGCATATCTCCTTAAACGTATAGTTACCTTCTTCATAGGTACGTCCCAATACAATTTGGCGATTTTCCGCTGTCAATTGCTGTACATAGATATAATCCGATTGACTATCTTCTTTTGTTTTAGTCCTTACTATATCGGAACCAGTTGTAAAGCTATGATTTTGAACATTATACCCAGTATAATAAGTAAAGCCAATCACCTTAAAATCCATATCAGGTGTATCTCCCTTGAAACGCACACGGCTCGTCAAAGATTTCAAGGTTGCCTTGGCAGCTAAATTATCGTCATCTGGATCATACACATAAGTTCCATGCTCATCCATAAAAACTCCATGATAGCAATCCAAAGGTATCACTCCATTCTGTGCAGAATTCTCAGTTTCTACGTTATCCAAGAATATCACAAAGAGTTGAGATTCCACATTCTTGTTGAGTTTACCTTGGTAACTAACATTCCACTTACCTTTCTTGCCATCATAAATAGCAGTACCATTCTGTATGCCATAATATGTCACGAATCGAAGATACAACTTATCCCCATCCTGCCATTCATCAGAAATGGCACGAGTAGAGGCAGAGCCTTTCGCATCAAAGCTTTCCTTAGAAATACCAAGCGACATCGTGGTGTGATGCCATTGTCCCTCATTCATTTCAGTCTTACTTGTCTCCAGACCATCATCCGAAGTGCATGCTGATGCTACGAATATCAGCATGACACTTAACAATAGAGATACATACTTTTTCATCTTGTATATATATTCGATTAATCGTTACATATTCCATTCTTCGTCTGCGTCGAAGACATCCTTGCTAATATAAACCTGATTAGGCAACTGCTTTACCTGAATGATTCGCTCCAGTTTTTCACCATTAGCCAAATCCGTCAAGCTTACCACAACGCTACCAGTTCTTGACTCCTCGCCCTCCAGTTTTTCTACCTTTACCACAAAAGTATTAGAGGTTTCCTCCACGGTTATCCAACTGTCGGATGCTGCCACAGAATACTTGCCATCTGTTGTTACTACAATGGCATCAGATGTACCACCCTTGGCACTAAACTCCAAACTGGTATGATCTACTGTCAATTTTCTACCTGGTTGGGTAAAAGACAATACCTTTGATTCTTTTTCTGTAGCGATAGTAATCTTACCACTGCGAGAATTAACAGATGGGTTATCAGCTACCTCCACTTTCACTTCTGCATTTCCAGTCTCATGGCTAACGGAAGACTTCATCCAGTCAACATCTGAAGATACCGTCCACTCCTGATTAGATTCAATAGAGATACGAACCGTAGAAGGAGTAGATTTCGTCAGCACATCATCGCAAGAGATATTGATATATCTTCCCACCTGCACTACAGAAATGATTTTTTTGGTAAGTCCCACCGTTACAACTACTTGTCCTGAACGAGTTTCATTATCAGGATTAGCATCAACAGATATATTTAATGTTCCAGGGCCTTCGCCTGAAGTTGGAGAAAGATGAATCCAAGAATCATCCGTAATGGCATCCCATGCACCATCCGTTACTATATTTACAGATTGGCTACCTGCTGCATTCTCGAATTGCAACGTCTCAGGAAGCTGACCAAAGAGCTTACCTGTCTGAGTCACCTTTATAGTAAGGTTACCAGAGAAGCCCTCCTTACCCAACACAATCGTACCAGTACGCTGCTCCACATTCGGATTATTCTGTACCTTAACATTAACAGTTGCCGCATCAGAAGCCTCACCTTCCATTGGATCTACAGAAATCCATGAAGCAGAAACCGACTGGACTTTCCATCCTATATTGGATGAAAGAGTCAATTGTTTGGTACCAGCACCAGCAGAAAAGTCTATTTTCTCAACATCGCTAGACAACAAGATACCATCCTGATATACCGGTATAGCGAGTTTATCAGTATTACCTATTCTTATATAGACATATCCCGAACGAGATTTCGCTGACTCATTTGCCAATGCAGTAATCTGAACCTTAGTATCGCCCGCATTTCCTTTTTCAGGGTTTACACTCAACCAAGAAGCATCAGAGGCATGGCATGTCCACGATACTTCAGAAAAAAAGTCTATCGCCTTTGTTTCCCCATTGACACTAAAGTTAATCTGATTTTTCTCTCCCGTAACACCAGCCTCAGCCTGAGTTATCGTCAGCGTACTAAACACTCCAGCACTATAATAATCTGGGCTATAGAATGATAACGTTGCTGTTCTGGAACTATTACTTAGATTTTCCTGCAAGCTAATCTTCAGTTTTGAATTATCCACTTTCTCCACTTTTAGCCAAGATTCTTCTCCATAAACTTCCCAATCGACATTTGCACTGACATCTACTGTCCTTGTTCCCGAAGAGGCATTGCAGGTGTATGAAGTGGCAGAAGGGGTTATATATTTTTGGGCAACACTCTGCATTGCCGTAATTTCCCAATTATATTTATAGTCCTTTTCCGTAGAAGTTATTCTCAAGAAAGCCATTCGTGCCTCAGAGCCAGAAGTATTTTCTGCTGCTGTTACTTTAACATTTGCACTTTCCCTGCCCGATGTCACATCTGTGGTCAGCCAGTCTGCAGTGGAAGCTATATTCCAGCTGGTATTGGTGGCTGAAATAATAAAACTCTTCATCAAATCCGTATTTGCTCCAAACTGCAATTCCGATGTATTCACACTTATCTGATGTGGGTCCTTGGAGATATTTACATTGCCTCCTCCTTCACTAGAACTACTACAGGAAGAGAGAAATGAAAAAGCCAAAATTGTATAGGCTAAAGTTTGCTTCATGTTCATATTGATAATCTTTTATGTTTGTTATTTAAATCTGTTATTATAATCTGTTGTTATAAAATCATTATTTTGTTACAAAGAGAAATATAATCCCAATCTAGCCTGAAAGCCAGAAAGAATACTCTTCATCTTTGTTGAGATTTCCGACACCTGCTTTGCCACTTCATCCTTGCTCAAAATCATCTGTCCTTCAGGAGTAAGCGATAAACCGAAATGAGGTGTTACGGCATATTCCAGTCTGCCTCCAACGGTAAGAGCACAATTATTGGAACTCCAATCTCCACCATTAAACATGATGTACTTGAAGCCCACCTGAGGAGTCAAGCGGAAATGAGAAGCCAGTCTGATGGCAAAGCCCATCTTGAAAGCAGCAGCGTATGCCGACATGGAAACCTTCTGAGCATCATTGGAATTATCATAAAACTCCACCTTATCAAGATAATAGAGGCCTTCACCCTCCATATTAAACTTTCTGATATAGCCACCCAAGCTACCACCTACAGCCATAGTGCTTCCTGCCTCTGCCGAGAATTGAGTATAAAAAGAGTATTTCTTGAAAGACTGACGGGAGAGACGCAACATAATGTCAGGTGTAGAACTGTCGAAATGCATACGTTTCACCACGTTATTGTAACCTTCTTTGGTGATACGGACCAGATAGTCACCAGATCCCAACTCTCCAGAATATGGAGTCTTGCCCATTGATTTTCCATTGAGATAGAGAGTTGCACCATCTACTGATGTCTTGATGGTCATCTTGGTTGTTTGGCTCAATACAAAATCAGCTGTTGAAATCTGATTTTCCTTTATCTCTACAGTCTGCTCTTCGGTTTTGTAGTCAGCCTTGGAAATCGCAATCTTATGGGTACCAATCAGCACCTGTAAGTTTTGAGGCGTTTTACCATAGTCCTTTCCATCTATCATGATATTAGCACCCAAAGGATTAGATGTCAGTGCCAACGTTCCCAATATCGGTTCCGGACTTTTCAGCTTAATCGTACGATCGTCATTCTCTGCTACATTAATATATTGAGTGGTAGGGAGATGATTCTTCTGTTTGCACTCTACCTGATAATTGCCAGCTTTGAGAATGCCAGACCAGGTACGGGTACCACGCTTTTCACCATTAACATAGATATCTGCATCAGAATCTACGGAGAATGTCATTTTCGAAAAGTTAGGTCGCAAAGTCACTTGCTCCACATAGTTCTGCTTTACATCCTTTAATACCAAACGTCCTTCCGTAGTATGATAGTTTGGAGCCACCACCTTATAAGTATAGACACCCAGTTCCATGCTCTTTGCCGTACCACCGGTGGCATCTACATATCCAAAAAGCTCCTCTTGTGCACCCTGAGTGGATTTCTTAATTGTCACAACAGCTTTGGAATCGGCAGGAGTTACATTGAATTGCACCATCTGCATCAATACCCTCTTGCCAGCCGATGACAAGGTAAGTGTATAATTCTTTCCTGCCTCTATCGTAGTATGCAAGTCATAGCGATTCAGCGTCACATATCCAGTACGGCTAATCGTCACCATCTTGGCATTGCGCTGCACATAGATCCACAACTCGTTGTCATGCTCCACGACACAGCTACGGAGATTGCCAAAATTAAAACGATACTCCTTCAGGTCATCATCAGGATTGGTAGAAGTCACCTTGATGATGGCATAACGAGATCCGCTTCCGTCCACCTTCTCATATTGCTTGTCACGGGCAGATGTATCAAAAGGATCTTGTTCAAAACTTTCCACGGCAAACTTCAGCTTTTGCTGTGCATACAGTTGGACGTTGCCAACCAACAAGAAAAAAATCAGATAAAATAGGAATTTGATTCGTACAATAGTATTCATCTTTATTTTTGTTTTAAAATTCATTCTTATGTTTACTTGATGCTCTCTATAAATGCCGTCGGCACATACGCCGTACTTACCAGGCACACGCCTTCTACCTCCACCACAACCCGCTGCTGCCCTGCCACTCTTGCCACTCTACCTACTATCCCCTTGAATTGACCATCAATGACTCTCACCATGTCGCCATTCTTGTAATGGCAATTCTCGGGAGCCACCACCCTGACGTGCCTGTTGTCAATGCTTGTCACACGGATGAAGTTCTGCATTGCCTCTTCAGATACGGTAAGCGGAGGATTGTAACCATTTTCCTGCAAACGGAAATGATCATAATAATGATTGAGAAAAGTGAGATTGGGGTCGTTCTTGGAATAAGTCTTGATAACTTCGGGAGTGGCATATACAAAAAGAAAGTTGGGAACCAGGGGCTCGGTAACGATTCTACGCTTACCATCAGCCATCTTTATCCTGCGGCGTAAGGGCAGATATGCCTCTACCCCTTTGCTGACCAGATAGTCGTAGGCTTTCTTCTCGCGATGGTAAGTGGCACGCATTACATACCATTTCTTGCTTGGGTCTGGGGCATACCCTACCGACACCCCATCACAAGAAGTTACGGAGGAGACACAAGGGGTAAGCCCTGTGCAGGGAGGCGATTGCTTGCCTCGCTTGGGTGTCACATTAGACAATGTGTTCATTAATGATGCTCCTAGAAATAACTTAGAAAAGCCATCCAAGAAAAAGACTCTCCGACAGACAACAAAAAAGCGTGAACCGTCCGTTGTCCGATCCACACTCTGAGGCCGTGAGAATTGCCCTATACTGCTGAACGAACAACAGTATAGCCCACGCCGATATGATAAAGTTCTCCATAAAGCTGGCAATAGCTTCACGGATACCCATAATCACACCCGGAGCATCTACTGCTGCTAAGTCCGAGGCAGTACATAGTTTCTTGAAATTTCTCACGTTTCAGAGTGTCTGCTGAACATAGCGTTGTAAACGCTTTCTAATATGTCTTTAGCTCTCTTATTCCCACCCTATGCCCGCTTCATGCTGCCTGCTCACCAACGAACGTTATGCACTCAGCCCGGCGTGGGCTGTCTCAACTTCTCATTTTCAAGTTCTTACGGCATATTTTCATACGCCATTCAGTCCCTAGAAAAGCATCAAGACTCAAGAGCTATTGCAAATTTAATAATTATTTTCTAAATCCACATCTTTTTCTTAAAAAATCTTTCGGCTTTAACTTTCGTTTACAGATAAAGGCTTCTTTTACCCCATCTCCTATTCAATCCCTGTTTACGAAACTTTTCGGCCTGTACGGTCGAAACGCTTGCAGCGGAAGAAAGGGTCTATATGCCACGATGAACAGGTGGCATATAGACCCTTTATTATATGGTGATATTCGTAATCTACATTTCCGTTATTATTTTTTCATAAATTGCTCAGTTTCTTAATGATTTCCAAAGGTAGCTGGGTTGCTTTGGCAACCTCTTCGGCAGAAAGCCCCATTGCCAGCAAACGTTGTGCCGTTTCTGTGTTGGCCTCATGTTTGCCTTCAGCCTTACCCTCTTCCTTACCCTTCTGGTATCTGTCATCCAAAAGGGTTCGTTCAACACTTACAGAATCCCAGAACTTATCATAGGCTCTGAGTTCAGTTTCTGTGAAACCGGAAATCTCCAGCTCCTCTACGGCTTTTCCAATCTCCGGGTCATTGAGCAGGTCGGAAGGGACCTTCTTCGTATTGGAATTGATTTCCGTGAGGAAACGGAGCCATAAGACCATCATACGCTTGTCGGCAATGGAATGAGGTGTGAACTTCGGGAGTTCTATAAAGGTGAAATGCAAGCCTTCTATCACCTTATTGCTATCCTTGTCGTGCACGATGCGATAGTTGTGGATGAAATCGGGAGTATCATGCACAAAGATATCATTCACAAGATTCAGGGAATACACAGGTTGCAGTTCACTGTATTTTCCTCCCTTTTTAGCCTGACTCACATAGAGCTTGG
>ERZ1034678.993-NODE-993-length-14739-cov-4.771316_pt1 | contig 14739 bp, 13 predicted proteins | sample MGYA00520640_ERZ1034678 | MGnify/ENA primary metagenome ERZ1034678 (study PRJEB33766, sample SAMN09781767) | gut metagenome | biome: gut microbiome | host: Homo sapiens | place: Madagascar | study: EMG produced TPA metagenomics assembly of the PRJNA485056 data set...
ATGTAATATTGTCAGGCCATTTACCATGGAATTTATCAGCTATTTTTCGAGCAATGTTATTATAGTTTGCATTTGTGTACGTTATAATTAAAAAGCGTTTGCTATCGTTTAATGAATTTACGATATATGTTGTTTTTCCAGCTCCAGCTACTGCAAAGATCACTCTTTTATCCATTCTATTGCCTCTCTTATATAATCTGGAACAAAAATATTTTTTGTCTGTGATAATAATTTAAAAGCTGATTCTGTCTTGTTATTAAGCATATATTCCAATGCATCTTTTTCAAATATACTATCACATAAATATTTATTTTCATTATATAAAACAACTTCAAATGTGCGATGTTTATTATTTTTATGGAAAAAAATATGAATATTGGAATCTGAAATAAAATCGGCGTATTTTTTTTCACAATTATTTTTAAAATCTCCATCATTATCTGTAATTACAGCGATTTTGCTTCCAGTCTTTTGGGCGATCTCAAGATAGCGTTTAAAACTTAATCCACGAATATTAATGATATGAACACCGTCCTGCTCTGGTTCTTTTCCTACTAAGTCTTTATAAAATTTTGCCAGAAGCATATATTCTGAAGGACCTTCCACAAGCATTATTTTTTGAGAGAGGACAAATTCAACAATGCTCGCTGGTGGGGCCTTCATAAAATATTTGGCTGTTTCTGTGCTCAATTCCTTTAACATTATTGGGCTATTTCTGCTATTATACTGCATTATTATTAGGTTTTGCAGTTCTAATCTTGTGCTAATCAGATTATTATGCGTTGTAATGAAAAGTTGTCCATCATTTGTTTCAGCCACTCGCTGAACAAGTTTACGCAAATTTACGTGACTTAAATGATTTTCTGGTTCCTCAATAAGAATAACATCTACATTTTCCCCTGACCGTTCAAGTGCAAAATCTGTTTTTACAAAAATTTGCCTCCCAGTTCCTTTATTATCAATCCCAACGCCATTTTCATAAATCATAAGGTCGTCGGAAATATCCATTGCGTCTCCGAGCTTTAGCCCAAAAGCATAGTTTTTATCGAATGGAACACGCTTATTAAGCGAGTCTAAGGCATCCTTCTGAAACTGCATTCTCATTTTCCTGTATTGACTTTTATGTTGAATGCGTTCCTCAACATTTGGCTCTGTATACTGCATATACATTTTTCGTACAAATTCATTTGTTGCATATTCCGAATTCATATTTGAGCTGTCGATCATTGCGCAACGAATTTTTTTCTTGTATCCTGTATATTCTTGATCTGCAAAAGTAGAGAACCGTATTGTATAGTAGTCATATGGAAAATAATCATGGTATGTTGATATAGCCTCTGAAATTTCTGTTCGATAATCGGGATTCGGCGCGCAAACCATTCTAATACCATCGCAGACTAATTCATCAGTATTATTTCGTCCATTCATTGTATGGTCGAAATCTCCTGAAAGGTACAATTCAACATTAAGGATGGGTAATGACTCAAAGGTTTTTTTCCCTGACTTAAATCTATTGATTGCCTCGATGTTTATCAAGCGATCAAGTCCAATAGCCTCCACCCTACGCATATTTCCGCACGCAACTAAATCTATCGCTTCTAAAATAGTGCTTTTCCCGACTTCATTATCTCCTACAAGAATATTAAACCTCGCATTTGGTTTTATCATATATTCTTCGAATTTTTTAAAATTGTACAATTTTATTTTTGTAATAATAGTAGGTGATTTTTTTGATTTACTCATAGCGTTTCCTTTGATTATTAGTCTCTAATTATCATTCTATAGCTGTCATTACTAATTTCTATATTCATACTACATCATGTGCTACAGTTCGTGGAATATCTTTTCAAACTGCTCCATTGTACAATATATCATTTTTTTAATCATATTAAAGAGGTGAATTTTCATTCCAAGTGCAAGATCTTAGGCGGAGTTACGGAGTTCTTCGGCAAAGCATTCCTAGCCGTTTTCTACCCGGCAACCTTCCCCGGCCGGTTGTTTATTCGGTACACTCCCTTCCAGTATAAGCCACGCTGGGTGACAGTTGAAAAGTTGGTCTTTTTCGGGAAATTCTCCCTTAAAAGACCATTTGTATTCTCGTCCGATCCTTTCTGCCAGGAGCTGGGGGGATCGGCAAAATAGAACGATACGCAGCCCGCTTTCAATTTTTTGATACCAGGCGAATTCTTTTCCATGCTCTCTTGTAAGTGATTTGATTGTTCCGGGAGGAAGAATTTTAATTAATCTTTTCAGTATATTATAAAAAATTTTCCTCTGTACAGGATCCAACCTGCAGGCAAACAGCATACCGTTTCTCCGTTCGACTATGGCAAACACGCAACCGGTGCCGTTACGTCCCGACTCGACAGTATCCACCTCGAAATGACCGAATCCGCTATACCTTTCGATGCTGGCAGGACGGGTATGAACAGACTTTTCCGCCGTAAATTTCTTTGCCTTTCCTTCCTTCCGCTGAACGCGCCGCCTGCCTTTATGCCCGAGCAGAGACCGATCTCCCTAAAGCAGGAAGCCGGCGTACAGTCAGCGGTAGGTGGATGCCTGGCCTTTAAGGATGGTATTTGCCATCTGCTCCGGCGAGTATCCCCGGCGGATTAATTTCTCAGCCGTGCAGATAACCTGGGACAGCAATTTTCCTCTGAGTTTTGATTTTTTTCTATTCGCCCTGTACCGGGTATGAGCAGCAGCTTCTTCATACCTTTTGCAGCGTTCTTTCAGGGGGATACCTTTGGGAAACTGTCTGGAGAATACTCTGGAAACAGTCGCCTCGGAGATTCCGCAGTGCCGCGCGATATGGGCGCCAGAGAAGCCTTCTCTGGCTAATGTCATAATTGCAGCTCTTTTCTCTTCGGAAAGGTGATGATATGCTCTTTGCAGGCTCATGCCGGTCTCCTGTGAACCGTTTGGTTGGTGTAGCAACACAAGATTACTGCATGGGCCTTTTTTATTCCAGCCCATCGAAACCGAACTTTTTCCGCATAGGGAAGGGTGCGCCCCTCCCTATGCGGCCCCCTAAAAAACGGGAAACACTGCGCTGACTTGGTTCCCTATCAGAGCGTTGCTCTAAAATCTTGCGCTTGGAATGGAAACTCACAAAACACCCATTATTATAATTAAATTGATAAATATAATACCATTTCTATGAATAATAAAGATAACTGGCTTCCTTGTCAAACCAGTTGTAAGGCGAAAAAATAATTGATCCTCGAAACGAACAAAAAAACTGTTCGCCCTGCAAAGGAGCAGAACAAGAGGTGAACTCATGATCGTAAACTGATCACAACATGGAACCGTCCTTCGCACAGGAGGTTCCGATAGTTGGACAAGTACAGGTTCACCCAATCAGGCTTTATTAGCCGAAGGCCACGAATTTGAGACATTGGCGGAGGATGGGGCTCTACCGCAGCATGGTGTGTGCTTTAACCAGCGTAATGTTGGGCATCACGGCTAGGCGTGACGGGCAATAGAGGCGTATCTGGAGGATATTAGGAAACTGTTTTACGAATGAGGGGACATTGTTCGTTCATGTTACGCTTTGAAGAGGACGCCATCGACGTGGAGCCGCTAGCCTACGCACGCTGCAGAAACTTTATACGCCTTTTCACATGCTCACAGAGCAGGCTGACGAAGACGGAGCGCTTTGAAGCACCTCTCGGGCATTATTATACAGATTGACTTCGAGAAGACGATGTTTGCGTTGGAGAGGAGACTGTGTGCGTTCACTTTTTTGTCGTTAGAATATCGTATTCACACAGAATTTTTGATTGAGTCCATATAGTGGTGTAAATTGCCTGCGACAAAAAGTTGAGCCTGGGAAATCATTCGGTATGTGTGGGATAGCTATAAACACCAAAACCCGAAAGGAGAACACTGTTGATAAAGTCATCCTTAACTTAGAATTCTACTGGCATTTACGACAAGAGCAAACATAAAGAATTTTGCCTGCTGCTTCAGAGGACGACCAATGCCGTGCCCAATAGAGTGACCTCAGAGCACTCCAGAGCAAGGAGAGAGCGCACAAAGAAGCGCACTGACACGTAATGGCATGCGCACGCGTGAGCTGAAGGGTCGGCGGTGATTAACACTGAATGTCCCTAGGCACTGGAATCAGCCATTCAGGACGTTGCTCTTTGAAAACTATCCGCGCACCATGGTTCTAGGAGGCATCTCCACCCGGAAGAGCGCCAGTGTAACGGAAGAGCCGTTCGGAACGTCAATTTTCAAAATCGGCTGTTCCCAGGGGCGCAAAAGTCCGGATACTTATGTGGATGAATTCAGAAACCGTCCTCGGACAGATTCCTGCCCGTCTCTCACTGTCGATGCCCCGTACCTTAAGGTGAGCGAGAATCACCGAGTGAAAGCCAAGAGGCTTATGATCGCCTATGCCGTCAATAGAAAAGGGGTTCGGGAATTTCTTGGATTTAAAGCATATTCCAATGAAACCACCGAGACATGGACAGACTTTCTGACAGGACAGCGACAGTGGGGGCTGACAGATCCGCGAATGATTATCCTGCCGCGGACGGAGGAAATGCCACCCTCAACAGGCTGAGTGTTTCCGACACTGCCCTGGCAACAGTGACGGTTCTTCTTCGCAAGAGACATTACCGCGAAGGCTACGGAAAAGTACTAGGCTGGACTGAGTTCAGAGCTTACAGAAATGTTCAGCTGCGGAACGATAGAAGACGCCAAGAAAAAACGGGACCAGAAACTCTCTTGACTACAAAAATGTCGCTGAGTCAGCCATGCTCTGCCTGGATGAAGGATTGGAAGCGCCATGACTGTGATTGATCTTCCGGCGGGACTCAGGCGGAGCTGCGGGATACCCAGTCATATCGAAAGGCTCAACAGGGAATTAAAGCGCTGCTCCAGTGTGATCAGCTTCTTCCCCAATGAAGAGCCTCTGATGAGAACAATGAACGCAGTCCTGATTGAAGAAAGTCATCAGAAACAATCAGGCAGACCTTTTTTCTGTCCCAAAACTTTTAAGGATTTTCATGACGCTCGAAATCATTAAGACGCTGATCGGAATTGCTACTCCTAAGGCAATTTATACACTAATTTTGACTTAATTCAAACCTTGCCTTGGAATGAAAATTCATCTCGCTTTGATAAAGAATTACGCAACTTCCGCCTAAAATTTTGAACTTTAACTGAAAGTTTACCAGAATTTACGCGATATTCAATTTGCAAGCTGAATTGAGGCCTGATATGGTAGAACAACATATTGAAACTAGGAAAGGAGGGACGCTCTGTTCGTGGAAAAGCTAATAGATATTGAAAGCACTCCTGTTGCACCTCTTCTGGATCTTCTGCTTCAGGATAAGTCAACAAAGAAGAACATCATCTGGGCGACGGAAACTTACGAGGAATATGGACACGGATTTTCAGATAAGGAGCAGATAAACCGAAAACTTCTTCTGAAGCACCCGGACATTATCAAACCGCGTATACAGAAGTCATTGGAGGCGCAAGCGGCCCGGACTCGGAAGAAGGCAGAGGTTTTCACTCCCGCGTGGCTCTGCAACATGATGAACAACTACTGTGATGAGAAATGGTTCTGCAGAAAAAATGTTTTTAATACAGAAAACGATGATCATACATGGACTGTCATCAAGGAGCCTGTAGCGTTTTCGAAGAAGAAAACTTGGAAGCATTATGTTGATTCAAGGCGGCTTGAGATTACTTGCGGCGAGGCGCCCTATCTCGTATCCCGTTATGATGTTTCTACAGGAGAACTGATTGTTCCATCGAAACGTAGAATTGGTCAGCTTGATAGAAAGCTCCGCATAGTCAACGAAAACACAACTGATTACGATGAATGGATTGAATGGGTTATACGAGCATTCGAAGCAACATACGGTTATGAGTACCAAGGCGACAATCTTCTAATCGCGCGGATAAATCTGCTACTGACATTCATCGACTACTATACCGAACGATGGGAACGGGGGCCGCAAGAGAAGCTGTTGCGGCAGATGGCGGATAAGATCACATGGAACATCTGGCAGATGGATGGTCTGAAAGATACTGTTCCGCTTGGAAAGCCGTACGAGAAATATCATCAGATGTCGCTGTTTGATGTATTTTCGGGAGTCTCTGAAGAAAAAGAAGAACGAAAAGCGGTACCTTGTAAAGTATTTGACTGGAGAGGCAAAATCTCTCTTTCCTTCAAGGAACTGAAGGTGAATTGATTATGGGAAAGAACATTTTTGACTATGTGATCGGAAATCCGCCGTATCAAGCTCAAACAGAAAATGAAGGTGATCGAAAACCTCCAATCTACAACTTATTCATGGATCAAGCTTATAAAGTAGCAAAATCTGTTGAATTGATAACACCTGCAAGATTTTTATTTAATGCTGGGCAAACACCCAAAAAATGGAATGAGAAAATGCTAAATGATCCCGATCTTAAAGTTTTAGAGTATCATCATGATGCTACGACAATATTTTCGGGCACAGATATAAAAGGTGGAGTAGTTATAACGTACCACGAAAAAGGTAGAAACTTTGGTAAAATTGGAACGTTTACTTCTTATCCAGAGCTTAATGAAATAATTCGTAAGGTTGATAGAGTTGAGGAGAACAGACCACGACTCAATACAATTATTGCCTCTCAAGGACTATATAAATTTTCTAAAAGACTATTTGCTGAATATCCACAAATTGAAAATCTTTCTGGTAAAGGTACAGGGGCAAAGATTGTATCAAGTGTTATGATAAAAGCGCCTAATATTTTTTTAAATAAAAAATTTGAAGGATCTATTAGAATGATTGGGCGTATTAATGGTAAACGCGAGTATCGTTACATTAATAGAAATTATATTGAATTCAATTCTTATCTTGATAGTTATAATCTATTTTTGCCAGAAGCAAATAATACTGGGAATTTTGGAGAAACACTGACACATCCTACGATTGGGTTACCTGGTGATGGAAGCACAGATACTTTTTTGAGTGCTGGTCAATTTAAAACAGAAGAAGAGCCCAGAAATCTTAGTCGATATTTAAAAACAAAATTTTTTAGAGCGATGCTCGGAATAAAAAAAGTGACACAGCATTGCCCTCCGAATGTGTGGACAATGATTCCCCTTCAAAATTTCACATCTTCTTCTGAAATTGATTGGTCAAAGTCAATTCACGAAATTGACCTTCAGTTGTACCACAAATATGGCCTTGATGAGAATGAAATTAATTTCATCGAAACGCACGTAAAGGAGATGGCATAATGGCTGGGATCAAGATAAACACAGCCACGAAAGTCACTCCTCAGTGCTACGCCTATACCACTCCGGGAGTACCAAGGCATGATGGCTGGACAAAAATCGGTTTTACTGAACGTGATGTTGAAACACGCATTAACGAGCAGACACACACGGTCGGCGTAGAACATAAGACGTGGTGGCACCTTCGTGCCGCATATATGACAGAGCCTTACGACACATTCACAGATAAAGATTTCCATGCGTATCTGAAAAAGTTGGGGATTGCCCGCGAAAAAGGAACCGAATGGTTTCAAATCGAGCCGAATGCCGCTTATGGAGACTTTATAGCCTTTACACAGAACCATGGAATTGTTTCTGACAGTGATAGCCATGCTGTCATTCCCTATAAGCTACGTGATGAGCAGGACCAAGCTGTTGAGAAGGCATTTGCTTATTTCAAATCTCATGATAGGGGGGAATTCCTCTGGAATGCAAAACCCCGTTTCGGGAAGACACTTTCTGCGTATGACCTTTGCATGCGCTTAGACGTAACTAATGTTCTGATTGTCACGAATCGTCCGGCAATAGCAAACTCATGGTACCAGGATTACGAGACTTTCTTCGGTCCACAATCTGGCTATCTTTTTGTCAGTAACGTCGATGGCATTAAGGATAAGAAGTACGTCCTGAGCCGTCAGGTGTATCTGGATAAGTTGCATAAATCTTACGGGCAGATAAAAGGGTGCATTGAATTCGTTAGCCTTCAAGATTTGAAAGGGTCGATCTATTTCGGCGGAAGATATGACAAACTGGCGGAAATCAGTGCGGAACATGGCCTGACTTGGGATATTCTCATCATCGATGAAGCGCATGAAGGTGTGGATACCTACAAGACGGATACAGCTTTCAATCATATTCATCGTAAATACACTTTGCATTTGTCTGGTACGCCTTTCAAGGCACTGGCAAATGATAAATTTCCGAATGATGCCATCTACAACTGGACATATGCGGATGAGCAGGAGAAAAAGCGCGTCTGGGATAATTCCAGCGAACTTGAGAATCCTTACGAGAACCTTCCGAGGCTTTCTTTGTTTACCTACCAAATGTCGGATATTATCCGTGAAAAAGTAAGGCAAGGTATCGAACTTGCGAATAATGATATCGAGGAATACGCCTTCGATCTAAACGAGTTTTTTAAGACGAATGAATCGGGCAAGTTCATTCATGATGTGGATGTGGATAAGTTTCTTGATGCGCTGGGCACACAAGACAAGTTCCCGTTTTCCACACCAGAACTGCGCAATGAACTGAAGCATACATTTTGGCTTTTGAACCGTGTGGCAAGTGCCAAGGCGTTGGCCAAAAAGCTGGAACTTCATCCTGTATTCAAAGACTATGAGATCATCCTTGCGGCTGGAGATGGCAAGCTCGATGATGATGACGAGAACGAGAAATCCTTTGGCCGCGTGACAAAAGCCATCAAGACCCATGATAAGACAATAACATTGTCTGTGGGGCAGCTCACGACCGGCGTCACAATTCCTGAGTGGACCGCTGTACTCATGCTCTCCAATATGGCAAGCCCAGCGCTTTATATGCAGGCGGCTTTCCGTGCTCAGAATCCTTGTCTTTTTCATGATACGCAGGGCAATTCTTTTCGGAAAAAAAACGCCTATGTCTTTGACTTTGATCCGGCCCGGACTCTTTCCATTTTTGAGAAGTTCGCTAACGATCTGATCCCGGAGACATCCGGCGATAAAGGCGACTTTGACCAGCGCAAGCAGCATGTCAGAAAGCTTCTGAACTTCTTCCCCGTCTACGGTGAAGACGAGCAGGGGGCTATGGTAGAATTGGATGCCGAGTCCGTTCTGACGATTCCACGTCATATCCATGCGAAAGAAGTTGTGGAACGCGGTTTCATGTCGAACTTCCTGTTTACCAATATCAGCAGCATTTTCGGTGCGCCGAAGGAAATCATCGACCTTATCAACGGCATGCAGGCCATTGAGCAGCCGTCAAAGCTTGCACCGACTGGAATCAATGGCGACACGGCAGATGAGCTTAATTTGAATGAAGATGGCGAGGTTGAGATTTCACAGGAGCAAGCTATCGGTCTTGCACAGAATTTATTTGGAGACAAAGTGTATGGCGATGTTGACGAGCAGTTGGCGCAGGCTGTTGCAGAAATCACGGAGGAACATGCGAAGCACCCCGATCCAGAGAAGGACCAGCTCGCTACTCTCCGTGAAAAATTTTCAAAGCCAATCGCAGACATCCTTATGGAAACTGCTCGGCAACAATATGGGCGCACTCTGAAGAGGTCTACGCAAAATCAGTTGAAGCGCAGAATCCTGGAAACAACGGATTCTGTTGTGAGTCGGGAATATGGTGATTATACCATCTGTGATAATCAGCTTGAAAAGGAACAGAACGCCAAGATTGCTGAGGCTCAGAAAGCCGGAGCATCTAAGACAGAAATTACCAAGCTGGACAATGAATATACGCAACGCAAGCTCCAAGGTTATAATCAGATGGTGGAGAATATTCATAAAAAGCTGAACAGTGAGGAAACGATCAAAAAAGCGGCGGAAACTATTGTTAAAACCGTTGAGACAGAAACGCGTAATAACGAGAAGGATTCCATTGAAGGAAGCGTCCGCGACCATCTTCGCGGCTTCTCTCGCACTATTCCAGCATTCCTTATGGCGTATGGAGACGAGAAAACAACCCTTGAGAATTTCGATTCTCTTGTTCCGGCTGAAGTGTTCTTTGAAGTTACGGTCAATCCTCAGAATGGCATAGGTGTTACGCTTGACCAGTTCCGTATGATGCGCGATGGCGGTGACTATACCGCTACCAATGGCACAGTTAAGCACTTTGGGGGACATCTGTTTGATGAAGTCGTATTCAATGACGCGGTTCAGGAGTTCATGAAGAAACGCCGCAAATTAGCCGACTACTTCACCGGATTGCATGAGGAAGATATTTTCACCTATATCCCGCCACAAAGAACAAACCAGATTTTTACGCCAAAGCGCATAGTGAAAGACATGGTTGACAGACTGGAAAAAGAAAATCCCGGATGCTTCGATAATCCTAACGCAACTTTCGCCGATCTCTACATGAAGTCTGGCATGTACATCACGGAGATCGTAACGAGACTTTATCAGAGCAAGAGTATGAAAGACCTCTTCCCGGATGATATGGAAAGACTGAATCATATATTTGCTAAACAGGTATATGGTTGTGCTCCTACAGAAATCATTTACAGGATCTGCCTCCGGTATATACTCGGATTCACTGATCAAACACAAACACTGAAAAACAATATCAAACTTTTTGACACACTGCCTTATGTAAAAGAAGGAACACTGAAAGAGAGACTTGAAAAAATATTTGACTTGAATTGATAATATAGTGAATTATTGATGCCGCGGTAGCAGAGTGCTTCCAACTTTTCCCTGAAAAATGGATTGGCTCACTAAAATAAAATTAAAAAACCGCCGGCAGCCAGCACCGGCGGTTTAGGTGCGCGGGCAGCCGGCCCGCACTGCACGGAGGAGTTCTGAAATTCAGAGGAGGGAGAACAGCAGGCAGGATCTGTTCTCCCGGCCGGGGGTAAGACACTGACAAGTGCAGGAGGACGGAAATCTGTTCAGGCCTGGCAGCTGCCGTTCATGATGGCCTTTCTGACAAGGGCGTTTGCGGCGAGGTCAGCGGGCGTTTTTCCCTCGTCATCCCGGAGACTGGGGTCTGCTCCGGCCTGTATGAGCGCTTCGGCCACGCGTTTGTTTCCCCGTCCGGCTGCAAGGTGCAGGGCTGTCCAGCCGTAGACGTCCCTGGCATTGGGATCCGCGCCGGCATGGACGAGCAGGGCGGCCACCTCGGGGAGGCCGCGATCCACGGCCAGCTGCAGGGGAGAGCGGCCCTCTCCGTCTTCGACGTCGACGTCAGCGCCGGCATCCAGGAGAAGTTTTACGCGTTCCGTGATGCTCTCATCGCAGGCATAAAAGACTGTGGCCGTAAGCACGGACATGCCGCAGTTGTCGCGTATTTCAGGATTCGCGCCGCTGTCGATAAGATATGACATCATCTCTGTCGTCCTGGCCCAGTGCAGCGGCGTCATGCCCATATTGTCCTGACTGTTGACATCACATCCGCCATCAAGCAGTTCCTTCATTTCTCCGATATTTCCCGTAAAGGCGGCTCTGGTCATTCTGGTCCAGCCGCGGCTGTCGCATGCCTCAGCCTCCCTGATGGTCTTTTCGCGCATGACGTTCTCCTTTTTCTCCCCCGTCAGGGGAGATCGCCGTATTTCTTTTTCTTTCTGACGTTCTGCACTCTGACAGAGCCTTTCGACAGGAGAGCTTCGCTCAGGTGACATTCGCGTTGCGCGTCTTTTTCCCCTGCCGGGGCTGAAGAAACAAAAGGCCCCCGGGCTTTCGCCGGAGGCCTTCTGTTTCTCACTGAAAAATCGAATCAGGCCAGGAAGCCCCGTACCCAGGGAGATGCCTGCTCATAGATCAGGGAAGCGCCCACAAAGGTCATGACGACACCGGAAACACGCCCGGCCAGCACAGCGAGCGAGGCGCGGCTCCTGAGCAGGAATTCCGCTCCGAAGCCGACGCCAAGATAGATCATCGCGCAGGTGGCGAGATGAATGGCTCCGAGGGTGATCATCTGCAGTTCCGGTGAAAGCGGCAGGGAAGGCCTTACGAACTGCGGCAGAAGAGCGAAGAAGAGCAGAAAAACCTTGGGATTCAGCCCGCTCACGCAGGCACCCCTGAGCCACCAGCTCTTTCTGGTATCAGCTCTGGCGCCGTTTCCCTGCGCGATGCGGACGGGGTGACGGAGCATGCCTACGCCGAACCACAGCAGATAAATGGCGCCAGCCGCGGTGAGCGCCGTCATGAGAGCGGGACTGCCCGCGAGAATCCGGCCGGCCCCGAAGGCGACTGTGAGCATCATAACCGTGTGTCCGGACATGAGGCCGGCCACAGCCGGCACCACGCGGCGGCCTTTCAGGCCAGCTGCGATGCAGCAGGCCCAGTCAGGGCCGGGCGTAAGGCTGAGAAGAATAGAAAGAGCCCAGAAAGCGCCAATTATTGTGAAATCCATAATCTGCCTCCGCTTCTGCGGGAAAAATCCGCTTTGTGCTTGATGGGAGGCATAATATGCCGTATGTCCCGCAATGTGCTTCCAAATTTTCATTCTTTTGGGACGTATTTTAGGAGATTTTAGCAAATGGATGAGATAGATCGCAAAATTCTTGCTGAATTACAGCACAACGGGAGAATTTCTGTCTCCGATCTTGCCCAAAAGATCGGCCTGAGCGACTCTCCGTGCCACCGCCGGCTGAAAGCTCTTGAAAAGGCGGGTATCATCACGGGCTACAGGGCTGAAATCAATGCCGCGGCAGTGGGGCTGGGGTTTTCCGCGATAGTTTTCGTCACACTGAAGGAATGCACGGCCCAGCTGGTGGAAGGGTTTGAGGAGGCCGTGCAGAGGGTGCCTCAGATTACAGACTGCCGGAGGCTCTTCAATACGCCAGACTACATCGTGACCGTGGTGACCAGAAGCATCACGGAATATCAGGAGCTTTATGATGATACGCTGAGCCGTCTTCCGGGTGTCTTAAGGCTGAATTCGACCATCGTCATGAAGGATGTGATTCCCGGCCGCGGGCTTCCCCTGTAAAAACGAAAAAGCCCGCCGGCTCCGGAAGAAGCAGGCGGGCGGGATGTTCAGCGGAAAAAGGAAGGACTAGTAGCGTCTGAAATCGAGGCGGGGGCGGTAGATGGCAGGGATGTGGCGGAAGGTGCCGGGAGGGCTCCTCGGCCTCATGGCTGGAGGAGCTGTTGCGCCGGAAGAGGCGGAAGCAGCTATAATTCCTCACTTCCGCAGTAAGTTCTTCAGAGATGTGAAATATGGTATGGACACGGTTAGACGCAAGAATTCAAAAGTCGGGACGCTCTATCCCGAAGCCTGGGAGGCAAAATCCAAACCTTGGAAGAAAATCCATAGGAATGGTTGTCAATCCAGACACATGTTTCGTAGCCCCATTCATGAAGGGGCCAGATGGCGGTATCATCTGTACTACCGGATACATTGCCGACAAAGCAAAAAAAAAGATTCATAGATAGTTACTTGAAAAGTATCTACCCTGAATCTTTAGGGCGGGCATGGACCTTGGGAGGACCCTCTGTCCCTCCATCTCTCGTCAGGCGGTCAGGGTCCCCTGACCTATTAGTACGCAGCGATGGGGAATTTTCTGCTGTCGAAGGTATGCCCCTGGAAAGCAGCCTATCGAAAGCTTCTCAAAAAAGCAATACGACAGAGAGAAAAAAACGTCAGGGACAGCTGGGGGGTGGATTAGGTTTGCCTGTGAAGATTCCAGATGATGCCTATGGAGCAGACAGCAATGTGTATTCCCGTTCTCTCCGTCAGATAGGCATTGGTGCCAGGTCTCTGTTATCTGGGACTCTCGACGGGCTGTCTCTGGGCCTCGCCAAACCTGGAACAACCCTTTCAGACTATCTCGGGCTTCCAAAGCCTGAAAAAGGCACTCCGGAGGAGCTTGTGAGTGGTCTTATCCGGGGGGCGGCAGATATGGCGCCGGCTATTTACTCCCGGGGGCAGACCTGGCAAAGGCCGCAGCAGCGTATCCAAAAGCTAAAATGCTCGGAGAATATCTTGCGTCTGCTCCTTACCTGCAGACCGGGCTGGGGGGATTGGCGGGACTTCTCGATGTCATGGGAAAAAGTGGAGGTGATTAATACTGTCAGTCGCAGACTACAATACAGCACCGGATCAGAATACCAGCATCAGCGGTATTAACGTAGCGGAGGGGTGCCTTCCGTCCAACGTGAACAATGCCATCCGTCAGCTCATGGCGGACATCGCGCAGGAGCACGCCGATGTGGCGGCGAAAATAGAATCAGCGCTTAAACAGATATCTGACGTGTCCGGTGACCTCGACAAGCACAAGGTGCCTAAGGGCACGATCGCGCTCTGGAGCGGCACGACGGCGGATATCCCCACCGGGTGGGCGCTCTGCAACGGGCAGGCTGGTACAAAAGACCTGCGCAATCGTTTTGTTGTTGGTGCAGGAGGCGAATATAAATTCCATGTTCAAAATTATAAAGGGGATTTGCAAACCGTCTGTGGATCTTTTGCAGGTCAGAATAGTGCATCGAAAGCTAAAGCTCTTATGACTAAAGGAGTTACTGAGCTAATAGTCAAGGCTGGTTCTGCCATGAATACCTTCTATTCTGGTTCTGGTAACCCCATAATATACGGCATGTTTAAAGCTCAGAATGCCGATTACACGCTTCACGCTGTATAGCGGGAGAAACAGAAAAGCCCCGGGGAAACCCCGGGGCTGTGCGGCGGACCCTCTGCACCTGATGCTTGGTGCACCGTGGTGCAGGTTAATATTTAACTTATTGTATTAATTGAATTTTATTTAGTAGCGGTAGTAATCGGGCTTGAAGGGGCCGTCGACGCTGATG
>ERZ1034678.999-NODE-999-length-14694-cov-5.476330_pt1 | contig 14694 bp, 8 predicted proteins | sample MGYA00520640_ERZ1034678 | MGnify/ENA primary metagenome ERZ1034678 (study PRJEB33766, sample SAMN09781767) | gut metagenome | biome: gut microbiome | host: Homo sapiens | place: Madagascar | study: EMG produced TPA metagenomics assembly of the PRJNA485056 data set...
TGCGTTCGCCCCGCTCAATCCGCTCCGCCAATTCGTGCAGATATTCCCAGCGCTCCATCTTCTCGTCCAATTCCGCTTCCAAAGCGGTCTTCTGCTGCGACAGGTCCGCCAGCAGGAAGGAGTCGGTGCCGTTCTGCATCATCTCCCTCTCCAGATTTCCGATTTTCTCTTCCAGCGTTTCGATGTCCTCGTCGATGGTATCGAATTCCTTCTGTTCTTTATAGGTAAAACGAAGCTTCGGCGCCCGCTGATTTCGTCCGTCACTGCTGCGGGAAACGGCCGCCCCGTCCTCGGCGGAATTTGTTTTTACCCCGGAAAGCGCCTCCTCCCGGGCCTCCTTCTCGTTCATGTACTTGCTGTAGCCGCCGGTGTACTCTCGAATCTCCCCGCCCTCTTCGAAGGCGAAGGTCCGAATCACCAGCCGGTCCAGGAAGTACCGGTCGTGGGAGACGATGAGCACCGCCCCCGGAAAATCGTCCAGATAATCTTCCAGCACCGTCAGGGTGTCGATGTCCAGGTCGTTGGTGGGCTCATCCAGAATCAACACATTCGGCGCCCGCATCAGCACCGCCAGCAGGTACAGCCTGCGACGCTCACCGCCGGAAAGCTTTTCAATCCGCACGGAATGCATGTAGGACGGGAACAGGAATTTCTCCAGCATCTGAGAGGCGGAGAGGTATCCGTCCTTCGTCTTCACGTTCCGGGCGATTTCCTCCACGTATTTGATCACCCGCAGGTTCGGGTCCATCTCCTCCGACTCCTGAGAGAAGTATCCGATTCGCACCGTCTCCCCGATTTCCACGGAACCGGTGTCCGGCGTTACCTGCCCCATGATAATCCGAAGCAGGGTGGTTTTGCCGCAACCGTTATTCCCCACGATGCCGATTCGGTCGTTCCGAAGAATATTGTAGCTGAAATCGTGGATGTATTCCACATCCCCATAGGATTTCCCGATGCCCTTCAGCTCGATGATCTTCTTGCCCAGCCGGGAGCTGATGGTGCCGATTTCCATCCGCGGATCGTCAAAGGTTTCCTTGGCTGCTTCGATCTCCTGAAAACGCTGCACCCGGCTGCGGGATTTGGTGGTTCGCGCCGGCGCGGTCCATCGAATCCACCGAAGCTCCTTCCGGTACAGGTTCGCCCGCTTCCGCTCGTTGGCTTTGGCCTGCTCCAGCCGCTCCTCCTTGGCAATCAGATAGGCCTCGTAGTTTCCCTCGTAGGAAACCAGCTGCCCCTTCTCGATTTCGCAGATGTGATTGGTCACCCTCTCCAGGAAATACCGATCGTGGGTGATCATCAGCACGGACCCCTTGTAATTCTCCAGCTGCTCCTCCAGCCACTCGATGATATCGTTGTCCATGTGGTTGGTGGGCTCGTCCAGAATCAGCAAATTGGTATCCCGGCACATCACCGCCGCCATGGCTACCCGCTTCCGCTGCCCGCCGGACAATTCCTTCATCTTCCGGTCGAACATGTTCATCCGAAGCTTGGTAAGCAGGGTTTTCACCACGTATTCCGGTACCGCCCCTTGGACATATTCCATGGCCTGCTCCAGCACCGTGGCCTCCGGCCTAAAATCCGGATTCTGCGGCAGATACCCGATGCGAAGCTCGTTGCTCCGCAGAATCTCCCCGGCATCCTCTTCCATCGCCCCGGCAATAATCTGAAGAAGGGTGGATTTGCCGCTGCCGTTCACCCCCACCAGGCCGATTTTGTCCCCCAAATGGATGCTGAGGTTGATGTCCTCCAGCAGCTGCTTCTCCGAAAAACGCTTCTGTATGTGTTTTGCTGTCAGTAATACCATGCTCTTTCCGCTCCAAAAATAAAATTCGTTCTGCAACGGAATCCGGCCGTTCCCTAGATTCCGTAAATCGCTTCAATGCGGCGCAGGAATTCGTCCGTCAGATACGCATCCAACTTGATGCGGGTGCTCTCATTAGTCAGACCCTTATCGTTCTGTCGATACTGCACCCATGCCATCGCGCACCAGGTCAGTCCCCGCAAGCAGGTGATGACGATAAATTCCATCGTTCGCTCTCTGAGTCCTATTGTATCATATCTGTTCCCCACCGCTTCAATATATGTATCGATAAATTTCTCAATCGTTTCGCTTTCGAAAATCACGTCGGTCTTCCAGAAGGTGGTGGTGGGCGCCAAGAAGTGTCCCAGATCCTGGGCCGGATCCGAGTACAGCGGCTTCTCCCAATCCACCAGGCGGACCGTTCCGGTTTCCTCTTCCACCAGGAAGTTGGTGTTGTTCAGCTCCGTGTTCACGCAACACTTGTAGCCGGTGTAATCCCCGCCGTCCTGAATCCGCTTCCAGCCTTCATCCAGCAACCGGCGAATCCGTTTCTTTATGTCCGGCGCACCCATCTCCGATTCCCAATAAGTGACAAACATCTCCTCGCATTCCTCCAGAATGGCGCGGATGGGTGCTTCCGGCTCAATCAGTCCGTCGGTCGTATCGACGGGAATGCTGTGGATTTCCGCCAAGCATTTCGCGGTTTCTTTCAGTTCGGAAACCCGGCTGTAGTCCAACGCCCGTCCCGGCAGGAAGGACATCACCAGTGCTCCCCGGGTCAGCTGTTCATCTCCGGGATAGATGTATTTCAGAACCGGAGTCCGGCCGGAATCTTTCAGCAGCTTCAGGGCATTCCCTTCATATTCAATCTGATTCTCCAGATGCATCTGGCTCTCGGAATTCACCCGCAGCACCAGCTTCTCTTCGGTCACCGGATGCCGGAACCGGAAGTTGATATTGTACTCTCCCTGGGCCAGCATTTCATATTCTTCCGCCGGTTCTTCCGGCAGTTTTAGCGCATTACGATAATCCGGGCTTAACGTGAGCGCACGCAAGCCCGGAATCGTATCGATAGTCATCGATCTTTTTTTATCCATTGTATTACTCCGAAATCACTTTCTTCAAAACCTCCACCACATCGCAGCAGATTGCCGGACATAGGTTGAACAGCAGGTTCTCTTCGTTGATCTTCTTGCCGCCTTCCGAGGTGGAAATGTCCGCACCCAGCAGCTCCTTGCACTGGAAGCCCTGGGAATACTTCTCACCGAAGAGCTCATTGAACCGCAGCATCTTCTGAAGCATCTGTCCCTTCTGCACATCGTCCCCCTCTTCGTCGTGGCCGTAGATCAGACCAATCACGTTATATGCCGCCAGCACCGCGCCACAGGTCTCACCCCGCATCATTCCGGCCGCATAGCAGGCGCTCATCTTCCGCAGCTGGGAAAGGGAATATCCGGTTTCCTCTTCGAACTGTCCGGCCACCACCTGTCCGCAATCGATTCCGTTCTTGAAATTCTCCGCTACTGTCTCTTTGGTCATCATCTCATTCTCCTCATTTCGTTGCAACTTATATTATTGGAATTATTTCATTTTCATGTCCGCCGTCATTATATCATTGGGAGATGTCGTCTATCAACGCTTTCATCCGCTCAATGCCCCGGCGGAAGTCAAACTCTTCTTTAAGCTTGTCCTGATTCTTCATCACGTTGGCCCGAAGCTCGTCGTACCGCTCCTCCATCTCCTTTATGCACTGCACGAATTCCTCTTCATTTCGGTAGAACAGCACCATGTCGCCGTAGTTCCGCTCAAAGGACTCCGTCCAGTCACAGATCATGGGAGTCCCACAGAGGAGCACTTCCGGGAAGCGGTTGTTCATCATTTCCGACTCCAGCATAGCCGCAAAATGATCGTTTAGCGAGAATCGGGCATTCCGGTACAATTCCGGCAAATCTTTATATTCGATTCGGCCATGAAGGTGGACGAACTTGCTGTTCGTATAGAATTTATCCCAGCCTTCTCCCCATACATCCACCTCAATTTTGTTATCGCTGCACCAGCGAATGCAGTCGCGAGGGTACTTACGCTGAATAATGTTTCCGATAAAAACACAATTGTACTTCGGTTGTGTGGGAGTGTCGGATGGATAGAATGAATCCGTGTCCGTCAACATCGGCACAAACTCTACCGGAATATCCGTAATCTGCTGCAGCATCTTTTGATGGGTTTCCGATGTGGTCACCACCAAATCATACAACGCCAATTCTTCCGCTGTTATTTTATCCGGGAAACAATTAATCCACATGACGAACTTTGTGTTCTCATCTCGACGATCCGGGTGGAAATATCGATATCCATGAATTAATACCACGACGTCCGCATTGATACTGCAATTCCAATCTTCGTAACAGTCAATGAGAACGTAATAACCCGCTTCTTCGAAATATCGCTTTAAAACGTCGCAGTAGGCATAATCGACACTCTTTGCCCCCCGTCTTTCCAGAGCCGGACATTTGATTACAAGGATTTCTTTTCCTTTCGCCAACCGCTGCACTTCCGCTTTCTTGCGTTCCCATACATCTCTTCGCCGGAATTCCACCTTTAATTCCTCGCTCAATCGATTGATTTCTTTTGCGTTCGTTTTCAGGTCATTTCTTAATCGCTCGATTTCTTTGGATTGCTGTTCTTCTATGCTTTTCAAAGAACGTACCGAATTCCGAAGCTGATCCAGCCGTATGTTGGACAATCCCACTCGGCTTCTTATTTCTTCAATCTTCTTTCTGAGTCCCACACTTCTCTCCTACATATATTTTTCCTGTGTCCACCTCTACCAGATTATGACCCCTTTGTTGGTGCGGCAGGGGTTCTGCTTCATAATCACCATACTGGTCTCTTAGAAATATTTCCGGGCGATGGACAATCCGAGTTGTCACACCATCAAATTTCACCTTACGAATCGGGAAAATGATATCCAGCTCGCCTCCACTGTATTGGGGAACAAAGCTTGCCACATACTGTAGATTCAGGCGTTCTGCCTTATCGTTATATTGTTGAACAAATTTATCAAACTTTCGCTGCGTTATTCCCAGCGGTGTGTGACGAAACAGCCATCTTCGCAGATTCCCGAATCGATAATTCGCTTCATCTCTCATTGTCTCCACATCTCCGATAGTCGGATTCGGTTTCGCTCGATTGGCAACATAGTTGTGCTTTTTTGCCCTCTTCTCGACTTCCAATCGATGCGTTCTGCGATCTTCCGGCGAATTCGGCACGTAATCAAATGGAAAAATATCAATTCCAATTCCCTTATGGAACTCTCTTCCATTCGACCAGGCTGTTTCGTATACCGTATCTTTTCGTCTTAATTTGATATACAGATACGGCATATGGGGATCGTTTTCCCGTGTCTGAAGAAAGAACTTTTCTTTATCCAAGTATTGATCTGCACATCGTTTGAATCGCTCGTAATCACTTCGCAGCATACCACAGTCGATATCATCGTCCCATGGAATAAAACCACCGTATCGCTGATACCCCAGAAGGGATCCACCGCACAGAAAATAGTCTACATTCATCTCCGTGCAGACCCGTTCCAGTTCTTCCAGTATTTCCAGTTCCACCGGATGCAGGGCTTCACTTTCTTTTCTGTACTGTTCCATGTCAAGGTCTGTCCACGGCGTGACATCAAATGGAATCGGCATAGATTTCTGTCCTAGGAGTGTCTCCTGAAGTGGAAACAGCTGTATCTCGTTGATAATCTTGGTTTTCTTCCCCACTACTCGCTGATAAAAAACACTGTCCGTGTGGTTATACTTCTGCGCCAACTGATTCAAACGCCTATATGTTTTTTCTGAACTTCGAAAGCCGTACAGCAGTTGCTTTAGTACAAATTTAATAAACGACTTTCCATTCACCGCCACATATTCTTTTTGTCCAATAATGCGCCTCAAGCACCGATTTTTTCTTTCTGTTTTTCGGTAAAAAGCGATTCTTGTATCTGCCGCCATCGGAACCTTATCAAAGGGGCTCACACGAAGTGAAATCCAATTCTCCAGCTCCACAGTTTCTGTCTTAATGACGATTTTCTGCTCAATATAGAAATAAGGAGATTTATACTTTTTTCGCTTATCCCCAGCCGGTGTTGTTCGCACTTGAAAATTCAATTCATCCGCATATTTCTCAGCATTTCGAATAAATCTTTCATAATCCTTTCGAAGCATTCCGACCTCATACACATCATCCCAGCAATAATCCGGCAATTCATGATAGTGAACACCATATACCAGCAAATCACCAAATGCAAAAAAGCGTATCCCTTCTCGCTGGCAAATGGTCTCCATTACAGATAACAGCTCGCCAATACTTTCTGTCATTTGATTTCCTGAAATGGTTATGTTCAGATTATCCGATATATCATTTCTAAATGATTCCATTCTATACCTTTCTTCGTTATACTTCCTTCAATGCTTCGTATATCCGCTCTCGTTGATGATTATCCTTATACATAAAAAACCCTTGCATTTTTTGCAAATAACGAGGACTAATTGGTGCATCCATCATTTCAATCAATTGATTCACCGCATCCTCTTCGTTCTGAACGAATGGGCCGAACCCCTCTTCTAACGGTAAATCCAATCTGCAATAGCCATTCATTCCGGATTTAAACAAATCATAATCCGGTACGAAATACATGATTTTTCTGCTCAAGTACACAAAATCAAAAACAAATGATGAGAAATCCGTAATGAATATTTCATAGTCTGTAGCATTTATATCATCCGTAATCAGATTCACTCTCCTCGATCCTGTTCGTATGGTGCTGTTGTATCCTTTAAAAATAGGATGCAGTTGTATGTCTAAAGTATACCCATGTGCTTCCAGTGCTTTGTCCAATCGATCATCATTTATAAACCGTATAATCGATTTATAAAAACTCGAATTCACAAATCCGTCTACATCACTAACCCAATCATTTTCTTTCCGATCTATTAAATATCGTCTCCAGGTTGGGGCGTACAGTATCTTCTTTCTAGGTTTTTGACTCAAATCAATGCAATCATATCTCGGCATTCCGGCCTGGATGAGATGATTTCGATCAAATCCATAATTTTCAATGAGGTTTTCCTCTTCATAATAAGTCGATATCACTTCCTTATCGATTTTCAGCCTATCCAGAGAGTAGTGCCACGGAAGATGTGCATGTAATACTCCATGTTGGAGATAAACAGTCTTCGGAAAATTCAACACATAGCTATATTTCTTGAAAGCTTTCATCTCCATCGGTAAATAAGTATATTCTTCTGCAAACGACATAATAATCCATTCTGCCATTAGAAACAAATTCACATGTTTTCGGGATCCAAAACGAACAATATGCTTTTGAAGTGCCGCCGGAAACTCTTTCTTTCTCTCCTTAAAATCATCGCCATCCAGAATATAGAAACGTTGAATTCCATCATTTTTATATACATCGTGTTCGAATTGATAGAAGCTATTATCTTTTCGAACATTTTTACAGTCATAGTATAGCCAAATCGGGGAAGTTCTCTTCTTTTTCGCTTCTAATCGATATTGCTTTATTGCGGAACCTATATCTTCGAGTACGATTTTTTGAAATAGCCAAAGTTTTCTCTTCGCAGCATCTGCGGAATTGAGATTAAGATCCCTCACGATAAATCCATTCGCACGAAAACTGTATCTGAGTTCTTTTTTATCTCTTATTAGAGAATCATTGCGTCTGCGTCTGAAGGGCACTCGATTGCTAAAGTGCATATCCGTCTCATATCGTTCCCCATTTGCTATTACGACAAACCTAAACTTTTTTATTACGGTAGTATCGATACTTACTTCGAAATTATAGAATTGATTGGTGATTTCATGCGTGTGAAACCGGCTCCTGGAACTTGGCTTTAAAGGCACCGAAATCATTCGATCGCCCAAACCGCATAAAACCTGCAAAGAAACATCTTCCACGATACTGGAATATAAGGGTTTTAACGTTCCGGAAAGTTTGATATCGTTTCCCTCCACGCGACACTGTTCAATTGTTAAATGCACGTTCTTTTCAGAAACTACTAAACCATTATTACAAAATACGTCGATGCGTTTCTTGCCAAATTCTACATGACAGTTGTTGGATTTCTTTTTCGAAAGCCAGTATAAGCGATGCTCCCGTAGTACATTCGGATGATTAATAATAATCTCATCATCACATCGACGCAGCAACTTAACAATTCTATTCCACGCCTCATGATACCGTGCCTCATCATAGTGATATGGCAGCAATTTATTGGCCCTCAACTTCCAGTTGAGATCACTTATATACAAAGCTTGAATATAGTATGGAACATGTTCTGAAAACTCGGAAAACTCCCTCTCCCACAATTTCATCGAGTGCTCAAAAAGATAGTATGAATACAACATCTTATTTGTAGTGCTGTTGCTGCTTTGCACATAATAATACTCAGCATTATCACAATACCCAATCTTTTGTTTTTCCTTCAGCGTATCAATATTATATTTCTGATCTTCGTGGTAAAATAAATTTTCTGAAAAAAGCACATTCTTCTCAAATTTATTCTTTACGCAAGTGTTCATCGTTGTATGACATATGAATGAATTTTCCGGTTCGGTCAAGTCATACACGCCCTGGGATTTTAGCACTTCATATCGAAAATGCAGGTCTTGTTCCTCTCCATCCTTGATTGGAATAATCTTATATGTGACAACATCAATCTCATCATAGTGCCGGTCGAAAAAATTACATACGCTTTCAATTGTATTCTTACCTAGATAATCGTCCGGATCTAAGTACATTAAGTATTTTCCGGTTGCGTGTTTGATGCCGAAATTTCTTGCTTGTGCGGGTCCACCGTTCTCCTTCGTATAACACTTAAAATTGCTGTATTTCTCCGAGTACCGCTTCATTATGTCAAAAGAATTATCTTCTGAACCATCGTCAATCATCAGAACTTCCACCATCTGTGGATCAATGCTCTGATTCAAAATGGACTGGAAGCAAGTATCCAGCCATTCTGCCTTATTGTAAATTGGAATGATTAGCGATACTCTATAATCACAGTTATTGGTGTTTCCCATTTTTCTCCGCGGATTTGTCCCGTTCATTGCACTCCATGTTATCCATTTATTATCACGACTCGGTTCTTCATAATTAAGTCCCACAGCCTACAATACATAATTCTCATACATAGTCTATTATACACTATAAGTTTTCTTATCTTGTCTTTTTCACGAACGTATAGTTTTTTTCAATAATTCACTAGTACTCAATTCGGAAATAATCGAGGTTCGCCTTATATCGATCCTGCGCTGTCAAGCAGGTATCCATCAGATAGCCTTGCAGATTATCCCATTCCTTGAGTCCACGGTAATAGTACAATTTCAAATCCTCTTCAATGATGAATGGAACTACGTTGTATTTCAGGCATTCCTTGAACATGATTAGACGGCCGACTCGCCCATTTCCATCTTGAAATGGATGAATCCGTTCAAACCGTACGTGGAAATTCAGAATTTCCTCCAACGACTTCATCCTTTTGCCGTTATACTCGGATATCAATTCCTTCATCCGGTCTGCAACTTCCTCCGGCAGGGCCGTATCCATCCCGCCTACTTCATTCGGCACCTTCTTGTATTCACCCACGTTGAACCACTCCATTCGAGAATCGCTGGTACCATTCTTCAACATCCGATGCAAGTCCTTGATAAACCGTTCCGTCAAAGGTTCTTGTGCATGGTCAATAATCATATCAATGCAGCGAAAATGATTTGCCGTTTCTATTACATCGTCTACGTTCAGTACTTCTTTCTCTACGCCGACTGTATTCGTCTCAAAAATGTATCGGGTCTGATCATGAGTGAGACAACTCCCCTCCATATGATTGGAGTTATATGTCAAGTCAATCTGCGTTTTATGGTAAATCCCACCAGAATATTTTCGTGCTTTTTCGTTTCGGAGTATGTCTAACAATTCATTCTTCTGTACAATTTTCTTATTGGAACGTTCCGGCTTTTCTGCATTTTCCGGAATACTCCATGTCTTTCCAGAGCGAAATGCACCCGGTACACGTCCCTTAGCACAGTAATTTCGTACGCTCCGATCGGATATCTTCCATTTCTCTGCAATTTCTGAAACCGAAAGATACTTCATTCGTTCACCTCCTACCATTTTGCAACTTAAATGGGATGTGGTTTAGTATATCATGCGTTCGGCAAAAAATCCATTCATAGCGGCAACCAAGCAAACACTTTTTGCCGATTAAATGCAGCTGCATCTAAAACAAACGGAGCCCACACCCCCTCGGTGGACTCCGCATTCATTTACTTTCTTTTACAATAAGATTCTCAATCGACTATTTTTCAAGCTTGTATCCCAGCGCTTCGTTCTCGTAATCCCCGCGCTTTCTCTTCAGCTCCGCATAGCCGTCCCAGACACCTTCCTCGTCTTCGATGCCTACGGTCTTGGGATCGAAAATCGGATCCAGCCCCAGATCCTTCTGCTTCTTGAAGTCCTTCGCAATCCGCAGCACCATCGGCGTCATGCACAGCACCGCAAAAGTGTTGATCCACAGCATGCAGCCCACACCGATATCGCCCATCGGCCAGATGATGGTACCGTCAATCAGCACGCCGGACAGAACGAACAGCAAGTAAAGGATTCGGATGAAGGTTACCACCCGCTTATCCGCTTTGAACAGGTACCGGCACACCGACTCCAGCTGCACGCCGTAAGACAGCATGGTGGTGTAGATGAATACCGTAATCATGATAGCCAGGATGATTACGCCAAACTGTCCGGCGATGGTCTTGATGGCCTCCTGCATGTAGGACACGCCGTATTCCACGCCCGGAGCGAAGGATACTAAAGTCTTTGCAGTCACGCCTCCGTCGGCGGAAACGTTGTATGTGCCCGCACAGAGGATGGACAGACCCGTACAGGTGCACACCAGAATGGTATCCACGTAGACGGACAGTCCCTGCACCAGCCCCTGCTTCACCGGATGGGAAGTGTTGGTGGTGGAGGAAATGATCGGGCTCATGCCGTTGCCCGCATCGTTGGAGAAGAAGCCACGCTTAATGCCCCAGGACACGCAGGCGCCCATGATTCCGCCGTAGATAGAATGTCTTCCGAATGCTCCGGTAAAAATATCGGCGAACATCCCCGGTATCCGGTCCGCATTCAATGCCATGACGGCGATGGTAATCAATAAGTAGATGGCACACATTGCCGGTGCGATCAGCTCCGCAACCTGACCTACGCGCTTTACGCCGCCCATGATGACGATTCCCACCAGAAGCACCAGTCCCACACCGGTGACGATAGCAGGAATTCCGAAGGCGTTGCTCATAGCTGTTGCCGCCGTCTGCGTCTGCATGGATGGCAGCAGGAATCCCGGTCCGATAAATACCGCAATGCAGAACAGCACCGCGATGATTTTACCCACTTTTTTATTCTTAAAACCCTTTTCCATATAATAGTACGGACCGCCGGTCAGTTCTCCCAGGTTCTTGGTCTTGTAGGCCTGACCCAGAATGCACTCCACCATTCCGGTGGATGCCCCCAGCAGTGCCGCCATCCACATCCAGAAGAGGGCTCCCGGTCCCCCCATGAAAATTGCGGTGGCCGTTCCGGCGATATTTCCGGTTCCCACTCGTCCCCCGACGGTGGTGGCCAGCGCCTGGAATGCACTCAATCCTTTGGCTTCGCCCAGCTCATCCGATTCCTTTTCGAACATATAGTGAAACATGGACGGAAGTCCGGTGAACTGCAATCCCTTCAGGCGAAGGGTAAACCAGATGGCCGCGCCTCCCAGGAAAAACAGACACGCCGGATGCCAGACGATGTCATTCACAACAGTTATAATTTTTGTAAATAATTCCATAATTTCGCATTCTCCTTTGTTGCATCTGCACTATTTTAGCATAAGAGAGCGGATAGAGAAAATAAAAAAAGAATATACGCAGTTATAGAATAAATTTATAACTACGTATATTCTTTTTACAATCGTATTTGCGTTTCGTGTTCCGCTGATTTCGACCTGCGCTTTATTCGAATGACTTTATAAATTAATATGCCAAAAATAGTCATCAATGATGTCAGTATTCCGGCGCGGAGCCACGGTGTCGAATACTTTAATTGAATATGATGCTTTCCCGGGGTCAGCGGAATCGCCATATACATTCCGTTTGCTTTTACTATTGAAGTTTTCTCTCCGTCCACTTTCGCAGACCACCCCGTTGAATACGGAATCGAAAGGAACAGAACCTCGTTTTCGGAACATTCAACCGATCCGGAAACAGTATCATTTCCGATTGAAATGTTCCTGCATGGTGTGAGCTTTGAAATATCTTCCATGTATTTCTCGGTATCGTTTTCATATACACCGATGCTTTTATACGTATATTCCGCCGGCTTTGCGAATACAATTTTAGCGGAATCGTATCCTTCTTCACTTTTTCCCAAATAACAGGTCACGCCATCCTTCGGTGCATACCAGTAATGATAGGATGACAATACTGTTGCTGTCTTTTCATAATCCGAAACGCGAAGATCTCCCTTCTTTTGTCCGCGACACCAAATGTCTGAACTCGTTCCCATGATAAGCGAACACATGGATTTATCGGCCTCCTTTATCTTTAAACCATTCAACCACAGATACAATTCCCCTTTCATCGGTTTTTCAAAATGCAATGTAATCGAACCTTTTTCGTTCTTCACCGATATTCTTGTTTTCGTTAAGTCCACATCCTTCGTTTCCACTTTATACGGAAGGGCGGTCATTCGTTTCTTTGGTTTTATCGTTTTGATGTTATGGATTTTTGCATCCGTCACAACCCCTTGCAGCATCGCTTCTTGGCGGTTCAGCGGGTTCATCTTTAGGGCATCTTTCCTCAATATGCTATTCTTATATAAGAAAGCACTGTCTAAATAATGTGTATTCTCATACAATCCATCTTCAATTTTCTTATATCCGACCGGCACTCCTTCGTTATCTTTCGAATCTGTCGTATAATATTTCACCCCCGCTAAATCCAGCAAAGCTCGCCGTCCATCCAATCCATGTAATCCGCAATTCGGGTTCATCGTATTCAATTGTAAATCTGTGCAATAGCACTGGAAGTTCTTATCCATGATGCTCCACCAAAATGTGGTTCCTCGCACTTGATTGGCACACTCTACATTCATATTCGTTTCTCTTTTCTCCACCCGATAGAATTCTTTCCGATTCGCAGTTCCGCGGGCCTTTGAAATAGACGGTGCTGTAAAATATGCGTTTAAATCATCTGCATTCACGAATTGCTTAACAAAGCGCCCATATGCAGGTGAGAAAACTACACAAATACCAACGATCACGGACAGAATCGTTAATTCTCCAAGAATCAGATTTCCATGTGCTTTAAAACCCGGTATTGTATTTACCGCCCACAAAACGAGCACCGTTAGAATAAGCAATACGTCATACGAATACCCATCGGATGAATTTCCACCTATAGAATGAGCGATGCACATATAGATGGCGACCATCATCGTCAAAACAATTAAGTGTTTCTTTTCTAACTTACACAGCTTATCTCCAAGTCCCACATATACCATCGCAACAGCCAATGCAAATGCGTAACTCCACCGGTTCGTTGCATAACCGAAACCATTTAAGATACGTCCGCATAAAGGAATGCACATAATGAGCAAGCTGCTCACGGTGGTAATTTTCATGATCTTCCATTGATTTCCCTTTTGCATTATTAGGAGAAACAAGCATATCAATCCAAGGGGAATTCCGCCTATAACGGTATGATAGGCAAACAATCCATGGAATTTTCCCAAATGAACAAATAGCTGCTTATAAAAATTCATCGGATACAGAACCAGTGATTCGGTATATCCGGTGGTCAATCCAATTCTATAATTATTAAAAAACGCATGCACTGTCGGAAATAGGACAACTCCGGATAACAATCCGCCCACTAAATAGGCTACACATACATTTTTGCAGATTTGAATATTCTCACTGACCGTACTTTTCTTGCACCGCAACCGAATACACAAATACAGCATGCTTAGAATCACATTGCTGTAAAAGAAATAATAATTTGTTAAGAACGAATAGAATGTAACCGCAGCCAACGGTGCCTTCCGCTTCTCCCGCATCAATATCTCTATCGCCCACAGTATTACCGGAAAAAGGTAACACCCATGCATGAAGTTCGGGAAGTAGAAAAAATACTCAATATTAAAAAAAAGAGTACAACAATCCGCCCATGGCAGTTCGCCAGCCATCCGCCTTCCTTATATAATTTGAATACAGACAAAAGGCTTCCCCGGAAAGAAAGATTTTTATCCATATCATCAGCTTATAACTTCTTGTCAGGCGATTGGGAAACAGAGCGACGGAAATCCAACAGATTGGATCCAGAAAATCATATGCATTCAAGGTTGTCAGCGGATCTGCCCCTTGTCCTAAGGTATACCAAAAATGCGGTATTTGAAACAATTTCCCATTCGCGATTCCATTCACAATCTTAAGTTGGCAATCCCGTATATATTGCATCGCAACATAATGCTGCCCCCATCCATCCGGATTCCATACATAGGTTATTTTTCCACTGCTAAAGTACGAATCCATCACAAAGATTGGAATGATTAAAAATACTGTATAGAGAATGTACGATTTGTATTTCTCCCACCACGATGCTCTTATGTTCAATGCTCCTCTTTCCCTTTCACTAATTCAACATATCGCTCCTGACAGCGAATCAAGTCCATCTCAAAATCCTGGCGGTCTTTCTTCCGCAGTGTATGTAATATTATTCCGGAAAAAAAAGACCCAAATTGCAATAACAAGTTGAACATTGAGAGTTGAATAGTCCTAAGCACA
>ERZ1034678.1006-NODE-1006-length-14644-cov-40.250394_pt1 | contig 14644 bp, 10 predicted proteins | sample MGYA00520640_ERZ1034678 | MGnify/ENA primary metagenome ERZ1034678 (study PRJEB33766, sample SAMN09781767) | gut metagenome | biome: gut microbiome | host: Homo sapiens | place: Madagascar | study: EMG produced TPA metagenomics assembly of the PRJNA485056 data...
ATATAATTTACATTTTATATATTTTTCTACCCCCCGAGTTTTCTGAAGGGTATCAATGCACCATTCCAAAAAAAAACTGAATAACTGATTACTGAATACGGAACATGGGATGATGGAAGGTAAAATCAATATAAAAATTAGGGGGAAAATGAGTATAAAAATAGTACGAAATGGGAATTGAATCCTAATGCTTGAATGCATAGACAAAGTATAAAAACATTTAATTATGAAGAAAAGAATGTATGAAAGTTACCAAAATTGGGAATTATTTTGTATCTTTGCCACAAAGTTATAGCATTTCACCAATGAAAATACATTTCAAAGACGAAGCATTGTCCGAATTGTATGAAACAGGTAAAACGAAGAGTCGAAAATATAAACAACTATGCAAGAATAAAAAACTAGTAGATGGATATATTCGAGCTGTAGGAATTATGTTTGATGTCGGTTCAACTGCAGAATTGAGCATGTATAGCTTTCTTCATTACGAAAAACTGAAAAAAGACCCACGCTGCTCAGTGAGGTTAGTGAATGGATTAGTTGAGCGTTTGCTGTTTACAGAAACGGACGATGGAATAGAAGTAGAATTAATAGAAATTGATAGTACTCATTATGGCAACAAAAAGTAACAGATTGGTTCCTGCCAGGGCGATTCACCCAGGAGAAATCTTGCGTGAAGAGTTGCAGGAACGTGGAATCAAGCAGAAAGAATTCGCCCAATTGATAGGTGTTCAACCTACTCATTTAAATGAGTTTATTAAAGGCAAGCGCAATCTTAATGAGGATTTAGCCATGAAATTTGAGAGGTATCTTGGCATACCCTTCAAGTCTTGGATGAATCTTCATAATGGCTATGTGTATGATTGCAAGGCAATAGAGGAACGTAAAATAGAAGAAGAACGTGCTGCTGATTACGAAGCAGCATGCGCTCAATTGTTCAATTTGCATATATTGTATAAAAGATTAGGTATAGCCCAACTTGCATGTGTTTTGCGAGTACAAAAAATAAAAGAGCTCTGCCCGTTTGATCTGTTGTCAGCCCAGGAACTTAAATTACAGGTAGCGGGATTGTACAAGCACAGTGAAAAGGTTCAGATTGATGAAAAGAATATGTTGACATGGCTAATTTTGAATAGGTTAGCATTGGAAAATATATCAGATCAAGTTGCTTCTTATTCACAAGGAAATGCTCAAAAAGCAGCAAAGGAAATAGCACAGATGGCCAACGAGCGTTCTGTAACTATAGACAAAATTAAGCAAAGTCTTAATAAATATGGGATAGAATATCTTGTTGTAGAAAAAGTAGAAAAAGCACCGGTTGATGCCTATTCTTCATTTTATGGTAAACATCCTGTTATTACTGTCACTTACAGATATAATGATTTGGATAAATTGGTCTTTGATATTTTACATGAATTATACCATATAGACAATCATCTTTCTGATGCTCAAAAGGCGTTTATTGCGGTTGATGGTGGAGAATATTCTACTGATCCTCGTGAAAAAGAAGCTAATGTGTTTGCTCGCCAAACTCTTATACCTGATGCTGTTTGGAAAAGTATCTTGAAAGTGGGGTGTAACAGTCTTGATCCTTACAAAATAATCAAAACTATTGCGCAAGAAGCTGAAGCCAATGGTATTAGCCCATCTATAGCGGTAGCCCGTTATAAGCACGAAGCCAACTGGTATAAGACATCATCTTATAGATCACCTAAAATTCAATAATTAGGGATGCTATCTCGATAGAAGTTATTCCTGTATGAAAATAGCTGATGGTATCAAGTTTGAGGGGCAAAATGTATAATCTTAGAGTGACAACGTCTGTGATACTAAGATATTTGTGCAAGTACTACTTGCACAAATATCTTTCCTTCATTCTCTATTCCTTCATTCTCTAATTTTATATATTACCTTCCACTTTCTCGATGTACCAACCGAGATTAAGTTTCTCGTTGATCTCTTTCAAAATGTTGAATTTACTTTCGGTATCGCTATTGGTATCAATCCACAAACCATCGCCTACAGATTTGAATTTTGTCATTTTCAATTCTTCTTCAGAAAGATGGTCCAGCATGAAAGGCTTTTTGCCATTTTTGAGATTAAGATCAAAAACTTTGCGTACACCTGCCAGTTGTACAGCTTTGACCAATGTTGATGATACCTGATTCTCCTGGATAAAAGTGTCGTCAAAGAAAGAAATTCTGATTTTTTGCCTGTTTGAAGGAGTCCTCGGAATCAATGGTTCTTTTACGATGTAGCGCTCTATGTCTAAATCTGCATCTTTGAAATGAGATAATGGTATAGCTGCAACTTCGAAATTCACTTTAAGTTGATTTGCTGCATAATACAGAATGTTCACTTTTTGGAATGTTGTCATGTTGGTCATAATGTAATATCCGGAATCTGTAACGTGTTGAGCGAAGTCATATTTTGCGTCAGGGTATTCAGAAACGATGGGTACATTTGCTGAAGATAATTCCAATGATTTGAACTTTTCTATGCCCATGGCCTCAATAGACTCAATAAATGTTTGAGCTACATTTCTATACATAATGCGGCTTCCATCAGGGAGAATCGTAGCGATAACATATTGTTTCTGTCGCTTGTCTTTTCCGTCGTCTTTGACTGGTAGTGGATTTTTCCAATCGATATTGTCAATAAGTTTCTTCCAGTCTCTCAACTCCATATTAGGGCATTTCTCATTGTAATGGTCGTAAAGGATATTTATGGCACCCAGGCTGTTTTTGTATTCTGTATCAAGCAAAGGGCGCAATGTCTCTATAATGTCCGGATTTGCTATTTTGAGCAATTTGCCATTTTTGATGTACTTCTTGTCTGGGTCCACTATTACTGGGTTGCCATTTACATCGCTTCCATCCTCCTCATCCTCTACTTCCTCTTCATTCATATATAAATCTTCAGGAATTGTGCAGTCTGTTATAGGCTCGTTGGATGAATATCTAAGAAATGAAATATATGCAATTAATGCAGGTTCAATGCACTCCTTTTCTTCTGGACTTAAAATGTCAATTTCCGATGTGTTAATAAGGGGTACGATAGCCTTAGTGTAGTCTTCAATACTATTGTATTTAATAAACATTTTTCTGCAAGAAATTTCAGGTGTGATAACCTCAGAAATCAATTTTTTTATCACTTTGAAATACTTTAAGCTTTGCTCTTCTGTTAACTGATCATAGCTTCTGAGATATGGCAAGAAATCTTTGATGTTCTTTGAGTCAACAAAACTTTTGTAGGCTTCATTTGCAGCTTTTCTTCTCTTGGATCCAACAGCTACGTATTCTGTCATTTCTGGGAAGTAGTCAGCTATGTTCAAAAGATAATCAGCCAAACGAGTTCTAGGAAACGCTAGAATTGCGCTGCCGTTTGTCTGATATACTTGCTGAAATGTACCAGTCTCAGAAGCTAGCTTTTGAGCATTTCTTCTTGAATAGAATGATACATTCTTAGTAATGTTCAGACGCTGTTTGGTGGTATATGGATTCCATGTTACATATACGTCATGATCTTTGTCATAACCTAGAAAAATAAAGGCTATGTCCGAATCCTTGATAGGCTGGAAGATGTCTCTTTTTGGCAATTGAATACGGTTAACGTCCGATAGGGCGCTTCTTTTAGTGAAAGCAGTGGAAGTAATATTCTTTTGGTAAATCCAAAAATCAACTCCGTTGAGGGCTATCAGGCATGGATTTATGCCTTTTATGAAACGAAAACTGTCTTTCTTGTTAAGAGCATCGCATAAGAGATTTTTCAGAGAATCTCTGCTGGTAATTTCATTATTCATAATTCTTCGTTTTTAGGGGTGAGTAAACTTTTGTATAATGGACTCTTACTGTAGTCAAAGTCAGAATCTTCCGACAGAACATCTTCAATGTCGCTCAAATCACTTGCAAATTTTACTTCGCTAACATGTGGAGGTATGCCATCTTTGTTGATGTGAGGTACCTTTAGGGCATCAAAGAACTTTAAAGAATCTACAGCTTGTACATAATCAAAATGTAAGTCTTTGAGTTTTACAATGTCGCTTCCTATTGTCTCGGCCATTACTTTGTATAGTTTCAGACGCCAGGTAGTGTTGTGTACACGTGTGTGTATCTTCTGGTAAAGATCGTACACTGAAAGACCGTTTTCGTTCTCACCCGATTCTCTGACTATTGCCGAAGCAATCAGCAGGCGTGAATGGGAGGAAGGGTTCAACTGGTCGTATGAGAAATGGTGTTCTCTTTTTTCTCCAGATGTACTTTTCACTTCTATCTTATCGCGTCCAAGTGTAAAGTCATATTTGGCAGAAGGATCTCCATGCCAAGCTGAAATCAGTGTGCTTGGAAATGTTGATTGGTCGATGACCAACAGTTCTGTCCAAAGTCCCTGTATCTTCTTGCGTGGTGGGTTGTTCAATGCAGAGAATATGGAGATTAAGTTCTCTACCTCTACTGCTACTTCATGACAGGTGGGCTCTTTGGGAAATTTCTCTAGCATCATGGAAACAATTTCGATAAAATAATCCTGCAGTGCATGCTCTAGAGATTTTAGAGTGATGACTGTAAAAACGTTTTCTTCTTTTGAACCGTCGTCTTTAGAAATAGTACATCCCACATTATATTCTACAGATAAGAGTTCTCTGATTATATTTTGAGAAGTAGAAGTGATGTTGGTAGCCACGAAAAAACAAGGGAATCCTTCGGGTGATATGCTAAGTTTATGAAGCATATCGCCCAAAGAAACCACAGGTAGAGCGTCTTCTTCGCTAGAAGGACGCTCTATGTTTCTATATTGTTTTATGATTTCTTTGATGTTCATCTTGTTAATTGTTTATTTGTTAAGATGTTTGTTATTCACTGTAATCCTCTTCATCCATATTGCCTTTTGTACTGATGTAGTTGGTAGCTATCTTTTCAGGATAGTTGATGGTCAGTGCATAAGCATCAGGCGGCAGCTCTAAGATTCCATTGAGGAACTTTATATGGTGCAACTGGATGGTGATAGTATCAGGGTCACACATTTTTCTGTCGCCTGGATAGGTAATACCATTGTCATTGCTCTGGCCAGATAACAGTGATGTTACTTTTTGAGTGTTCTTGTTGTATGAACGTTCTCGAAGAGGTGTCTCCTGCCATGCCATCTGGATAAATCTTACGTATTTGATGATTTTTTGGGAGTCTAGGTATCTCAAATATCTGATTGTATCTATCTTTCTGATATGTTCATTGATATCTGAAAATCTGAAATCTCGTAAGAAATTAATGGCTTCTTCTATAGTTAACTCCATGCTACGGTGTTGACGATCAGTTGTTTGATATTTATACTGAACATATTCAAAATCATTCTTGTGTTGCTCGAGAAATGCTTTAACATATGTTTTGTTGTTCTCGATGAGCGAACGACTCTGGAAAGCCTGTAATTCGCAGATACCTTTGAGTTGAGTTTTTACAATGTTGTCTGGTAAGACATTTGTTCTCGTCGGCTTGAGGCGAGGAGATAGCATGATCTTTCTCTCGGCTTCTGCAAGTGAGTCGCAAGATTTGAGCATTGAACGCAATTCTTCCTCGTGTTTAATGTATTCTACGTAATTTAGAATAGATACTTGTGGCAAGAATACTCTGCACGATTTGATATAGTCGCGCTTATATCCAAAGAAACGGCAGCGCTGCTGTATAGTGTCAGCATTAGCTGTTCCTGTGGTGTATCGAGGCATATAGGTGGTGGCAAGATTTTCGATTGTAAAACCTCGATTAAGCATCTCTGCTCCTACCAAAATGTGCATACAATGACTATTCCAGTCTATATTTACTTCTGCATCTTTATCCGAATTGACAAGATAAACCTTATGGTCCAGAATGATGTCTCTGAGCAATGGTTGGATATCTTCCCAGGAAGGCTGTTCTTCTTCATCATAATATCTGATGGCTTCTGTAAAATTCTTTTGGAATTTTCTGATAAGAAAGGCGTACTCGTCTGTTTTTTCATTTCTGAACACTTGTCGCCAATTTTTGATGGTATTTTCAATCCATCTTTTGAATCTTAAATTCCATTCTTGGGTTTCGTCCGGGTGTACCATCATGGATAGGAAGTTGATTCCTTCTGTTTTTCTCCATTTCACAACAATGGCTATTGCCAGTACATGCAACATGAGGGCATCTACCAGAGAATTTGGGATTTTCTTCAGTTTATTTTGTTTTTTATGAAATACGTCTTTTGGGGGAATCTCTTTGATAAGACCACAATTGTACAAGTCATGGTTTTCGCCTAAGCCGAAGTATAACTTTCCGCCTATATATCCTTCGCCAGGAGTCAGTAATGTATGGCTTTGAGGCGATAGTGTATCTTGCATGCTAATCAGCAGATTGGCTTGTGGGGTGGCTGTGTATTGCACGTATGTGTTGCCAGGCAAAGCCGCTCTCATTCGTAGAATGGCTTTGTAGGTGGCAGAAACGTCGTCGGCATTTGTCTTGCTGTTTTTTCTTCCATAGGCGTTAAGTGATGCCTGGTCGGCTTCATCATCTATGATAAGCACAGTCTCTTGTCCCATCAACTCCTTGAAATCACGACTTTCAAAGAGTTTGATAAGTTGCTCAATATGTTGTGAATGCTTGAGTAGAGGAATCAGAATCATCGGCTTTGAACTTAATTCCATCTGACTGATTATTTCATCAATTTCACCCTCTTTTGGGTCTTTGTGAAGTTTATAATCATCTGCATTCTCTCTGTTTTTACCAATTAAGTCTTTTGTTAAGCGGGCTGTAGTTTGTTCCACAAGATTTGTCTTGGTTCCAGCCAGATACACAATGAGGCGATAGCCATTGTCTTTGGCTAGTGCAGAAAGAGCTGTAAACGACATAGTTTTTCCACTTTGTACATATCCTACAACAAGATGTGTAGTCTCTGGACTATTGTATGCATTATGAGCATTACAATGGGTTAGAATATGGCAAGTTTCTTCTCTAAGAGTAGCAGCTCCTTCGGCTGTAATACCCTTTTTCTTATAGGAGCCGTCTGGTTGAAAACCCTGTTTTTGTGATTGCACAAAACTGTCAAAGAAATGTCCTCCTATTACTTCTTGTAGGGCACTTCCTTTACATGTTTTCTTTTTCTTGTTAATTTTTATTGTTTCCATATTCTCTAGCTTTTAACTTTCATGATGTAATCATTAAATAAGCGCATGAATCCCGTGATGCTGTCATCATCCTTCTTTAATGCTGCAAATTTGGCGATAGCCATGGATTTGATCAATACGATAGAACTCGGCGATTTCTTTTGATCGATATTCTCGAAGAAAGGATGATTCATGTTCACCTTGCAGGTTAGGATATTGTTGTCTGAATCTGTGATGTCATTATAGAATAATTCTGTACCGCCTTCACAGAAGTCAATCTTCAACGTGTACTCCTTGCCATCTACACAGAATGTATCTTCGTAAGAATTGTCTCTGTCGTCAGCTGGCACTATTGACACCATATTGCTGGCATCGCTTGTAGCTGGTTGGCTTGTCGAACTGATACTTACCGGAGTTTTCTTGTCCTTTGGTGTATTTTTGTGCTTTCTGATGATTTTTAGCACATCCTTCTTGGTTGTGGATACACGGTAATCTTCTGCTTGCTTAAGCATGTTGAAGTCGGGCAGATAAATTTGCTCCTTTATCATGTCAAACAGGGCTTCAAGATTTTCTCGATCAGGAATGTCGTTTTTGTTAAACGATACATTAAATCCCTCAACTTCTATTTCCCCAAACAGTCTTTTGTACTTGAAAGTGCCTTGTGATCCCATAAACTTAGGGTAATAACGATGGTTGTCTTCGTTTCCTACTACAGCACGTCCTCTTCTTAATATCACGAATCCGTTCCTTCCCTGCTTGATATCTTTCAGAATACCCACAAAGCCTTTTCCTTTATAAGGACCTATTTGAACCCTTACTTCTTTTTTCCAGAATATAGGGCTGCCCTCAGAATCATGTACGTATGGCTCATTGAGCACAGGATAGTCTTCAAAGGTGATAGACTTATCTTGCACATAGAGTTCAAATTCTTTGTTGCGCAGTGAAACACGATAAATACTGCTTAGCTCATTGCAGATTTTGCCAATGCTTTTTTTAGAAGGCATATTAGATGTGGGTGACTCTATATGGATATGGGTATAGTGCTCCTGGGAATTTTCTGCTTTGTATTTTACTGGCAATTCCCTCAAATCTTCCGCACAAATATCATTGAGGCAGAAATTGATGGTCTTACTTTCTGGCTCATTTATGGCAGATGTTTTTACTAGCCAGTCTTCTCCTAGCCAGCATGCTGCAGTTTTTAAACCCATACCAAATTCATTGAGTCCCAGGTCGTTGTCTGGTTTCTTGGCTGGCATGAATGCCGTGTTAAATTTGTCTTTGCTGATTCCGCCTGCGTTGTCGTTTACATCAACGCTAATTATCTTTCCATCGGTATCCATAGCGAAATAAATGCTTACTCGAAGTTTGTAGTCTGGCTCCATAGACTCCAATATAGACTTGTTGTCTCTGTATGATTGTAGAGCATTGTCCACAAATTCGGCTAAGACATGTGACGGCGTATTAGGTAAATCTTTGAATCTGCCATACATGCTTGTACCTATGGCCACACTAACAGTTTGTGGCTTGCTTATATATGAGTCTTTTTCCATCATAATCCCAATAATTTTTTAGCAATCATTTTTACTATAGTTACGTTTACGGCATTTCCTAAAGCTTCGTAACATCTGTTTGTAGATAGTTTGAAATTTTCGTTACCGAACTTCAAATCTTCCATTCCTTGTAGCCTTGCACCTTCTTTAATCGTCATATATCGACCATGGTCTGCATCTCCTTCCTTAAGCGTAGATTTCGGCAGTTTTATCCATGGGAAGATTGGTACTTGCGTGCCAACGAGATTAAGTGCAGGAGAAAAGGTTGGGAGTTTGATGCGGATACCTGAAGCTCTAAATTGTACTATTTTATCGAAGAGCGTAGGCTTGGCTTCTACTCCACAATTCCATTCTAGTTTAAGATGACTATTGGAAAAGCCTTTCACGTTTTCCATCCAAGAATCTAGCCATTCTTTATTGTTATTGTAAAAAATGCGATTCTCTTGAATGTATCTTTTCTTCCATTTTGGAAATTCTTTTGTTTTTGTCGTTTGGGCATAAATTGGTAATTTCTCGATTAATTCTTTTCTTGTATTTCCTGTTAGAACAGTACCGAATTTTCCCTTGCGCTCTTTGAGATTTTCCAATGGCTGGTAAGTAGGGGCAAGACCTTCATATTCGTAGTTGGCTCCAAACTCCATAGCCCAAATTGGGAATGAGGGAATACTCTTATTGTGCTTGAAGCATTTGTGTAAGAAATCTTCCCATATATCAAGCTGCTTTCTTGTGTCTGCTTTTAATGGGATATAATCTTTGTCTTTGCTATTGATAATATCATTGATATGTAGTTCTTTCTCTTCTGTTGTCGGGAAACAAAAATCATCTAGTGTGCCATAATCCTTGTTCCTGCAAACAATATAGATACGGCGACGATGTTGAGGTATTCCGAATTGGTGCGGAGAAAGAATTGCGGGTTCTGCTACTTCGTAGTTTAGTTCTGTCAATTTTTGATGGATGGTTTTCCATGTTCTGCCATGGTCATGTCCCTTTAGATTAGCTACATTTTCCAGCAAAACATATTCTGGATGATGTTTGTCTAAAATAGCGCAAATGTAATCAAAGAGATTGCCTCTCTGCTTCTCGTCTTCAAAGCCCTGGCGCTTGCCTGCTTGACTAAATGGTTGGCATGGAAAACCTGCGCATAAGATGTCATGTGCAGGGATGTCACTTGGGGGTATTTGTGTGATATCTCCCTCTACGATAGGGGTTTGTGGAAAGTTGATGCGGTAAAGGTCTTGTAGGTCTTTTTTGAGTTCAGATGCGAAGACACATTTACCCCCCCCCTAACTGCTCAAGGGCTAGGTGAAAGCCACCTAGTCCTGCAAATAAATCAATATATTTATAATCCTTATTGTTCATACTATAAAATTTGTACAAAGATACATTTTTTTTGTTATGTATCCAAAATATGAACTCAAATTTAATGCTTTTAAGCTTTTGATTTCGAAAGCCTATTATCTGCTATTAAAGATGTCTTCCATCTTCTCTTTTAAATCTTCGAAAATCTTAAGGTGCTTTTCTAAAGTGGTACTATCTGTCAAAGAGCGTGACAGGTCGTTTTGAAATTTGGAAAGATCCATGTTGAGGCATTTTCCGAAGGTTTCGAATACCTCTTTCTTGCTTATCTTATTTTGCAATTCATCCTTAAAGAAACCTTTCTCGTATAGGGCATTAACTACTCTAATGAAATCTAATTTCATACCTCGTTGATTATTCAAATAAATTCTGCTTTTTTTGTTGCATATTTCCTCCTTTTTGTCTGCATTGATAATGGTCTGGAGCGGCTCTATGATTCTTTCTAATTCTCTAACACAATGGTATGTAGTTGGCTCGGTTGAACAGAAATTGTTGAATAGATTCTTGACGATACTAAGGGTAGTGTATTGCTCTTGTTCGTTTGGGAAATTCAGTTCTCCCAGATAAACGATAATTTTGGAAACTCTATTTTTGTAGCATCTCACATCGTCAAATATTTGGTATGCCATGTTGAATATAGATAAAACTTTATCCGTATCTCTTGTATACGTGCTTATAATCTCATCATATTGCGCATAGTTGAAGTCATCTTCGAGATAACTGTCTAGATTACTTTTGGGGTAGTCATCATGGTAGGCTTTGATAGCTTGTTTGATTTGTGACTTGTCTGGAATACAATCTATTGGGGCATTCCCTTTTTTTGCATTCAGTTCTGTTCCTAATAGATAGTATAGGTATCCAAATGAATTGTCTTCTGAGATAATGTAGAAAAGTTCCTTACGGATCTCTTTTGCTGTGTCTTCAGATAATTCTTCATTATAATGCTCTTCTATAGGAATTTCAGATTGCATGGCATTCTTACTTTCGTGCATTTTTAATTGCAATACATAGTTCTGCTTTCTAATATCAGGAGTTAATACATTATTATAGTAATCCTCTGTTGCCTCTTTGTCCAATCGCAAAGGTAACAAATCTGATAATATTTTTTTTATGTCAGTTGCATAAGCCAATTTGTTGGCTTGGGCTATTAGTTTCTCTTTTGCTCTCATGCTTATATAATTAATACAGCTACAAAGGTAATGATTATTTTTAAGAACAGAGAGCTTTTATATGAAAAAGTTGTTTTTTAGACTAAAAAACTTCGTGTAGTATACATGTAGTAAACGAATGCATTCGCTGAAAGGTAGTACTTTTGCACCCAGAATTCAGAACCTAATGGTCTGAGTTTCGGGAGTTTTTGTGTATAGGCACATTAGCCAATAGTGGTGGCTCCCAATCTTTTAATTATTTGTTGTCATGAGTGAACAGAAACAAGTAATGGCTCTGAATCCCGCACGCAAGGGAAACATGGGGAGGATTAATTCCCTGCAGCCCCTGGCGGTGTACGACCAGCTGATAGCCCAGCCGTGGCTGAAGGGATTGGTGGAGCAGATTCGTGGCGAGAAGCCGATGGCGGGCGTTGATGCTGCTGACGAGAAGGCGGCTAAGGCGAGAGAGGAACTGAAGAAGCAGTTGCCCTTCAGAGCCATCCACTACGCCCGCTTCAGAAACAACCACCGCTCGCAGGGCGATGCCGACCCCGAGAGCTTCCTTTTCCAGACCACGGTGGATGTGGATGATGCGGAGTATGTGGAGAAGGCATTGGAGAAGGCTCGCGAGCTGAACTGCAGCGACACCATCTGGAAAGGCAAGCTGCTGCATCTGGAGTATTCGGCCAGAAAGAAGCTGCACATCGACATCCGTATGCCGGTGGGGATGACCATCGAGGAGACGCAGCGTGCCTATTGCGAGGCATCGGGGATTCCCTACGACAAGAGCTGCATCACGCCCGAGAGAATCATCTTCATTACGGATAAGGATTCCGAGATTTATCGCTCTAAGGAGTGGTATGGCGTGCTGCCCGCAGAGGAGATTTCGTTGAGAAGAGAGGCTTTCGTGAAGCGTGGATTGACGATTGACGGCAGGGGCAAACAAAAATTCCCACAGATTTCACAGATGCCACAGATTCATTCTGCGGGAAGTGAAAATGTTAATAGTAATCATAATGTTCAAAGCTCAAAGTTCAATGTTCAAAGTGAAGACAATCGATTTTCGGGCACTAACGGCGATAACGCTGTTTATGCTGGCGGAGTGGCAACCCAAAATGCCAGCGAGAAGAATCTCATAGCCTTCGAACTCTTCAAGGAGGCGGCGGGATTGAACGGTATGGATATCGATACCGTGGGTTCGAGCCATTCCTCCCTGCTCGCCATCATGAGCGCCGGAGCATCACGTGTGATGAGTGAAGACGAACTGATGAAGGTGGTGGCGAAGAAGATGCCGAGCTACTACGAAGAGCGTGACTGCCATCAGCTGATTCACGATTTCTATGCGAAATATGGTGACAGTTCGAAGCCGTTCTCACGTGATGTGATGCGCATCAATGCCACGGCTGAGAAGCAGGCTGCTGTTTATCAAGTTAATAGTTTACAGTTAAAAGTTGAAAATTCAAACCCTAATGCTCTAAATGTTCAAGGTGATGAAGTACACTATCCAGACCCGCCAGCCATGCCCACCCAGCTTCCTAAGCTGGTGGAGCATCTTATCTCCAACACGCCGGATGTATATAAGCCTGCCGTGGCACATGCCATCTTCCCGCCACTTGCCACGCATCTCTGGAACACCCGATTCCGATATATTGATAATGTAGAGCACGAAGCCACCCTTGCCACGGTGTTGCTTGCCTCTACAGGTGCAGGTAAAAGTTGCGTACAGAAGCCTATCGAGTATATCATGGAGGATATCCGAAAGAGAGATGCAGAGAACCTGAAGCGTGAGAAGGAGTGGAAGGACGAGGTGACACGAAAGGGCGCCAACAAGGATAAGCGCAAGCGACCGGATAACCTCATCATTCAGGAGATTGATGCCGATATGACCAATCCGGCTTTCGTGATGCGTACTGCTGAGGCGCAGGGGCATTTCCTTTACACTTCGCTGAACGAGATTGACCTCTTTGATGCGCTGAAAGGTAACGGTGGTCAGCAGTTCCGCATTATGTGTCTCGCTTTTGACCCAAGTAATAAATATGGCCAGACGCGTGTAGGTTCACAAAGTGTTACCGATCGTGTTACCATCCGGTTCAATTGGAATGCATCTTCTACCATCCAGAAGGGACAGCGATATTTCTCTAAGGTGCTCACCGATGGACCTATCAGCCGAATTAATTTCTGCACCATCCCAGAGCGTGAAATAGGCGAGGAAATGCCTGTTTACGGCACCTATGATGAGGCTTATCGTGAGGGATTAAAACCTTACATCGAGAACCTCTGTCAGGCTTCGGGACTGGTGGAAAGCGAAGAAGCTTTTCAGTTGGCGCTGAAGCTGAAGGAGGAGCATGCTGAGTTTTCCCGCTTGAGTCAGGACCGCACTTATGAGAACCTGAGTTTCCGTGCCAATGTGATTGGCTACCTGAAGGCTTGCGTGCTCTATGTGGCGAATGGATACAGATGGGAGCCTGAGATTGAGGAGTTTATCCGCTGGAGCGAGCAATACGACCTCTACTGCAAGATGAAGTTCTTTGGCGATGCCATCAAGCGTGCGAATGGTTCTGACGAGAAGACGAGCAAGCGTGGTCCGGCGAGCCTGCTGCAGCAGTTGCCCGATGTCTTCAGTTTTCAGCAGGCTGAGTTCCTGCGCTCGCAGTTGGGGATGAACCGCTCGGGCACGGTATCGATGTTGCGCAACTGGGTTAACCGGAACTATGTGAAGAAGATTCCGCCCCAGGGTGCCAAGGATGACGTAATCAGTATTCAGTTATTCAGTTTTGAAAAGCTTCGCAACCGCAAGGATGGCAAAGTGGTGGATTTGTTGAATTCCTGATGTTGTTTTAGAAATGATATGTTGAATTCTTAAATATTTTTGAATATGGAAATAGTAGTAAAGCGCATAGCGAAACAGATGGGTTATACCATCGGTCATCTTTATTTATTGACGGATGATGAGGTGGAGCGCAGTTGGCGTTCGGGGCAGAAGATAGGCGATAAGCGTATTTTTGAGCACTCCTTTGATATGAAGAATTTGGACAAGGAACATTATTTCTGCGACACCCTGGAGCCTACGTGGCGCAATCTTCTGGGCATTACCCTGAAGGCCGAGGAGGAGAATGCCCGTTTCAGCAGAATATCGGGCGAGAAGGCTCGCAAGGTTCCGGGCCACACGGCGATTCCCGAGGGTACTTATCCGGTGGTTATCAGTTGGTCGCCGAAGTTCAGAAAGTGGTTGCCGCTGGTGCAGGGTGTTCCTGGTTTCGAGGGCATCCGCATTCATTCCGGCAATTATCCCGATGATACACAGGGCTGCCTGCTGGTGGGTGAGAACAAGGCAAAGGGCATGGTGCTGAATTCGCAGGCATGGCTCCGCCGCATCATCAATGCCATCACGGCAGCGAGAGAGCGAGAGGAGAGCGTCTGGATTACCATCTTGTAATTGAAAGTTTAGATTCTTATTTTCTTATTTTCTAATTTTATTT
>ERZ1034678.1009-NODE-1009-length-14605-cov-31.210378_pt1 | contig 14605 bp, 8 predicted proteins | sample MGYA00520640_ERZ1034678 | MGnify/ENA primary metagenome ERZ1034678 (study PRJEB33766, sample SAMN09781767) | gut metagenome | biome: gut microbiome | host: Homo sapiens | place: Madagascar | study: EMG produced TPA metagenomics assembly of the PRJNA485056 data...
ATAGAGATTTTGTGCGATAAACTGCAATTTATCTGCCTAATTGGGGGGCGGGTTTTTAACCCGCGGCAGCAGCAAGTAAAACTTACTTATTGCTGAACGCGGGTTGAAAACCCGCCCCCCAATCAGGAACGCCCCCCAATTAGGCAGATAAATTGCAGCTTATCGAACGTAAACGTATTTTTATTGTCAAAAAGTTGGTTATATCATTATTTTTTTAGATTTTAGCACACGAAAAGTCTTTTAAATGATAAAAATGACATTTCTTTAAGCATGCAATGATAACACATTATTAATAATAACCTAAAAATTACCTGTATGAGAAAAGTTTACCAAAAACTATCACACTTATGGCTTTTGCTCATCGCGTTATTGACTGTGCCCGTTGTGGCAACGGCCCAGGATTTATCGTCAGGTGGCGACGGTGGAAGCACTACCATTAAGTATCAAGAAGACTTTGACTATGACGAGGGCGACTTGCTCAACCAAGACAAGTGGACACAGTATGGCATTAATACAGCTGCTCCTATTCAAGTGGTGAACAAGACGCTTGAGTATGCCAACTATCCTGGTGGCGTAAAGGGCAAGTGCATTCAGATGACACCGACTGTTTCAGGCCAGGACCTCTGCACACGCTTCGACTCGAACGATGATGGTATAAAGAGTGGATATGTTTATTATACGGCCCTCATTAATGTGACGAAGTTGCCTACGAAAGATGCTCCTTCTGCTCAAAACTATGTTATGAGTTTGCTCGTTCGCACTAAGAAGTACAATGTTGGCGAGGCTGATGCTGGAAAATACTTCAGTTCAACAGAACTCGGTCGCCTCTTCATTGTTAAGGCTGACGATAATTCCTATAAAATCGGAATCTCGCGTGGCAGTTCCACAGCCGTGTTAGCAGAAGGAACTTTTGCACTCAACACTACCCAACTTGTAGTCGTAAAGTATGGTGTAAAGACGAGCGATGGTAAAGACGAGGTAAAACTCTATGTTAATCCAACAGACTTTACCAATGAGCCTAAGGAAGCTAGTGCAGAATTTGATGTAAGTGCTACAGGTTCTTCAGTTGGCAATTATGGCCTGCAGGGCTTCGAACTTCGTCAAGGTTCTAATGCTTCGAACCAAGGTCCAGAAATGTATGTAGGCGCACTTCGCATTGCTCAGACCTATGCTGGCCTTTTCGGTGAAAGTAGTGGTGGTGACACTCCTCAACCCGCTACGCCTACTATCAGCGTTAACAAGAACGATACCTTCTTGGCTGATACTTACGTAGGCTATCCCGTTACTAAGACTATCACCGTGAAGGGCGCAGATTTGATCAGCGACGTGACGGTTGCAATTGAAGGCACAGGTGTGACAGCTGACAAGACCACTCTTAGCAAGGAAGAAGTAGAGAGCACAGAGGGTGCACAACTCACTTTTACGTTTGATCCTACCGAAGCCGGCGAGGGTAACGTAAAGGTATCTTATAGCAGCGAAGGCGCTGAAACAGTGGAAGTTAACTATAGTTACAATGCCCTTTCACTCACCGACGTAGCAACGCTCAGCGAACTCAATGCTAAGAGCAGTGACAATTATGAAGTATATCGCTATACAGGCGAGGCTGTGGTAAGTTTTATTGACAATACGGCCAACCGCATCTACGTTCAAGATGCTACTGCTGCAACTGTTATTGCGAATGAAAATTTAAAAATGCCTAATGTAGGCGACAAACTTTCTGGCTTCTTTGGAACAGTTAGCAGCAGTTGGGGGGTAACTACGCTCACTCCCGAATCATTTATGGGACAAGTGGCAATGGGCAACGTGCTCAGCAACAACAATGAGATTGAACCCACTGTTGCTACTCTCGCTGAAGTAAAGGCTACTCCTAAGAATTACTTGAACAAACTCGTGCGCATTAATGGCGTAACCGTTACGTCTGATAGCGAAACTTTCGCTGAAGGCATGACACAACCTACGCTGAGCGATGGTACCGAAACGGCTAAGATGCGTATATTCAAGGGCACTTCGCTTATCGGTACGGCTATTCCAACGGAAGCGATCGACCTCGTAGGTCTCTCTACCTCAACGGGTGCAGTGATCATTGCACCACGTAGTGCTGAGGACATCAAGACACCTGAAGTAGTTGGCAACCCCGAACTTACCATTACACCCGCTCAGTTCGACATGGCGGCTGGCAAGGTAGGTCAAACCACTGAGGTGGGTACCATTCACATCAGCGCGAAGAACATGCCCGCAGCTACTACGCTTGAGATTACAGGTGCTAACCGCGCTATGTTTGCCACTTCGGTAACGGAGATTAAGAAGGGAACAAGTGAAACAGATGTTGTCATCTCTTATAACCCGACTGCCATTGGCAAGCACAGTGCACGTGTCTTTATCGACTGCCCCGAAGTGCCTACACTCTCACAATCTATTACCCTATCAGCCTACGCCATTGACGAGCAAAATCCGCCCGTTGTTAAGGCCAACGTTGAAAGCGTAAACTTTGAAGCAAAGGCTGGCGAAACGGCAGAACAGACAATCGTGATCCAGACGGCTAACTTGCCCGACTATGCATACGTTAAGTTGGCCAGTGCTGACGTGTTCCGCATCAGTTCTTCTATGTTGATGAAGAATGCCAACACTTCTGTAAAGATTTCTTTCGTTCCGCTGAGTGCTGGCACTTACGACAACGAACTCATCGTTACTACTTTGGGCGCTGATGAGTTACACATTCCTATTAAGGGTGTAGCTACGGACAATACAACGCCTGACAAACCGACTGAGGGTGACCTCCTTCCGCTCGATCCTTCTAACCCCACAACATTGCTCAACGAACACTTTGATAAGGGCGAGAAGAATAAGCCTCTCGCTATTGACGGTTGGAAGAACATTGCTACAAAGGGCACACGTGCTTGGTGGAACTATACGTTCAGCGATACGGACGAGTCAGCTGGCGAACACGTAGCAAAGGTAACGGCTTACGACTCTAAGGTAGAGGACGGTGACGAGACAGAAGCTGAGATGATGCTCGTTACGCCTGCCCTTAACTTTAAGGATGCTGCTTCAAAGGTTTTCACCTTCCGCGTTCGCGGTGACTATTTGACAGACAAGCAGACTGACCAACTCGAGCTCTGCTACATCGATCTCACTGATGGTGAGATGTACATCAGTCCCGTTGGCGGCTTCACAATGCCTTCAACAAAGGACGAGAGCGGTGAATGGTTTGAATATCATGTCGACCTCACCGACCAGCCCATTGCTGACACCTTCTTTATGGCCTTCCGCTTTAAGAGCACATGCGGTCGTAACAACGCTGCTACTTACTACATTGACGATGTAAGTTTCGGCCGCATCGACCTTCCAGTCGTTCGCACTGATGTCGCATCGCTTGCTTTCGAAGCTATTAAGGGCCAAGATGCTACATCAGACGAGGTAACCGTAACGACTCAGAACTTGACTGAACCTATCAAACTCACCTTGGGAGGTGCTAATAAGAGCAAGTTCAAACTCTCTGAGAGTGAACTCCCTGCAGAGGGTGGTGTATTCACTGTTCGTTTCAACTCTGATGCTGAAGGCGTTCATGAAGCATACGTTAAGTTGGCTTCACGTGGCGCAGCCGACAAGTACGTTGTACTGACTGTCAACAATACCTTGCAGACAGGCATTGCTGGCATCAACGTTGCTCCTGCTGACATCACCATATTTGCTCTCAATGGTGTTGCCTTGAAGAGTGGCAAGGCCATCACGCCTGCCGAAGCTATCAAGGGCTTGCCCACTGGCACTTACATCTTGCAGAAGACTGATGCGAACAGCATTCAACGCTTCAAGATAGCAGTGAAGTAATCGCTTATACACATTAATCATAGAAAGCCAAGATAAGGTCTACACCTCTATCTTGGCTTTTTTATTAAATTGCTATTTAGCGGTCTCTCCCCCTCACCCCCTCCCCGGCTGGGGAAGGGATGAGGGGGAGAGGCCGCTAAATATATAGGTAAACTGCAATCCTTCTTGCGTTCATGAAGGTTTTTCAAATGAAATCTGTAATTTTGCACCTTTAGTGAAAGCAATAAGGTATGAACGAAACGATACAGGTAAAGGGAGCGAGGGTAAACAACCTCAAGAACGTGGATATTGACATACCGCGTGACAAACTCATCGTTATAACCGGACTCAGTGGTTCGGGTAAGTCGTCGTTGGCCTTCGATACATTGTATGCCGAGGGTCAACGACGCTATGTTGAGAGCCTTTCAGCCTATGCACGTCAATTCTTGGGCCGTATGCACAAGCCTGAGTGTGACTACATAAAAGGACTTCCCCCTGCTATTGCTATCGAACAGCGCGTGACGAGTCGTAATCCGCGTTCGACCGTGGGCACCAGCACCGAGATATATGAATATCTTCGTCTGCTTTATGCACGCATAGGTCACACCTTCTCGCCCATAAGTGGTGTGGAGGTGAAGCGCCACACCGTGCAGGACGTGATTGACTGCATGCACTCTTACTCTATGGGCACGCGCTTTACCGTACTTGCTCCTATGCGAGTGCGTCAAGAACGTACCTTGCTCCAGCAGCTCAGCATCGACCTTCAACAAGGACTCTCGCGTCTCGACGTTGACGGCGAAATGGTGCGCATTGAGGACTTTGCCGAACAATTGAAGGCGGGGCAAGTAGTCGTTGACGATGCACCACACGATGAGGCTTTGCCAGCTCCCACGCCTGAGGCTGTGTACTACTCGCTCTCGCAACTCAATCTGTTGATTGACCGCCTTTCGGTAAGTGATGATAAAGACGTGCTTTCGCGTTTAGCCGACTCAGCAGAGACGGCCTTCTTCGAGGGTGACGGACAGTGTATGCTTCGCTTCTATCCAGCCCGTATTCTTCACACCTTTTCTACTCGCTTCGAGGCCGATGGCATTACATTCCGCGAACCTGACGACAATATGTTTTCGTTCAACTCGCCCATAGGCGCTTGCGAGCGTTGCGAGGGCTTTGGCCGCGTAATGGGCATTAGCGAACACCTCGTTGTGCCTGACACATCGAAGAGCCTTATGGATGGTGCTGTGATGTGTTGGCGAGGTGAGAAGATGGGAGAGTGGAAGAATGAGTTTATACGTCGTTGCTCGGTGCGAAAAAATGGGTTTCCTATCTTCGAACCTTATTATAAACTTACGCGCAAACAGAAGGACATGCTTTGGCATGGCGATGCGGCCGAACAACGATTACCTGAAGAAGAGCAAGTAAGCATTGATGCTTTCTTTCGCATGTTAGAGCGCAATCAGTACAAGATACAATATCGTGTCATGCTGGCGCGCTATCGTGGCAAGACGATTTGTCCTGAGTGCCACGGTTCGCGCTTGAAGAAAGATGCTGAATACGTCAAAGTGGGCGGCCGTAGTATCACGGAATTGGTACAACTGCCTATCAAGGAGTTAGTTCCCTTCTTCGACCAGCTCGAACTCAGTGAACACGATGCAGCAGTGGCCAAGCTATTGCTGAATGAGATAAAGAGTCGTCTGCACTTTCTCTCTGAGGTAGGACTCAACTATCTCACGCTCGATCGCCTCTCTAATACGCTTTCGGGTGGTGAGAGTCAGCGCATCAACCTTGCCACATCGTTAGGTTCTTCATTGGTCGGCTCGCTCTACATTCTTGACGAACCGAGCATTGGCCTTCATCAACGCGACACGCGTCGCCTTATCAACGTATTGAAGGAGTTGCGCGACTTGGGAAATACGGTTATCGTGGTTGAACACGATGAAGAGATTATGCGTGCGGCTGACTATATTATAGATATAGGTCCTGAAGCGGGCCGATTAGGCGGACAAGTGGTGTACGCTGGCCCTTTTATGAAGAACGAGAATGAACTCTTGCAGTGTCACCCCGAACTCTTTGATAAGGAGAAGGGGGTATATTACTCACACACGCTCAACTACCTATATGGCCGCGAACAAATCCCCGTACCTACGACTCATCGCACGTGGAATCGAAGCATCATAGTTGAGGGAGCCCGCGAGAACAATTTGAAGGGCATTGATGTAACCTTCCCTCTCAATGTGCTGACGGTCGTAACAGGTGTAAGTGGTTCGGGTAAGTCTACCCTCGTGCGCGACATCTTCTATCGGGCTCTCAAGCGGGCTAAAGATGAGGTGGCCGATCGTCCAGGCGAGTTCCGCCGACTGTCAGGCGACATTGATGCTGTGCAGGCCATTGAGTTTGTTGATCAAAATCCTATCGGTCGTTCTTCACGTTCTAATCCTGTCACTTACGTCAAAGCGTATGACGAGATACGTAAACTCATGGCTGCGCAGCCATTGGCCAAGCAAATGGACTTTACACCAGCTTACTTCTCGTTCAATGCCGATGGCGGTCGTTGTGAGGAGTGTAAGGGCGACGGTGTAGTAAAGGTCGAGATGCAGTTTATGGCTGACTTAGTACTTGAGTGTGAGAGTTGTCATGGCAAGCGCTTCAAGAGCGACGTACTTGAGGTAAAGTATGAGGGTAAGAATATCTACGAAATGCTTGAGATGACTGTCAACCAAGCCATTGAGTTCTTTACCGAACATGGTCAGAAGAAGATTGTCAGCCGTTTGCGTCCTTTACAAGACGTGGGTTTGGGCTACATCAAGTTAGGCCAATCCAGTTCTACCCTTTCGGGCGGTGAAAACCAGCGTGTCAAGCTGGCCTATTATTTAGGTTTGGAACGTTCTGTACCTACGCTATTCATCTTCGACGAACCAACCACAGGTCTTCACTTTCACGACATCAACCGTCTGCTCCACGCCTTTAATGCCTTGATTGAGCGAGGCCATAGTATCGTAGTGATTGAACACAATCCTGATGTTATCAAGTGTGCTGACCATATCATCGAACTTGGCCCCGAAGGTGGCAACGAAGGCGGATATCTTATTCAAGGTTGATAAGTTGAGTGAGTTTAATAAGTTTATGAACTGCAGATTGACCAACTTATTAAACTAACTCAACTTATCAACTAACTCAACTCATTAAACTAACTAAACTAACTAAACTAACAAAACTCATAACCCTCCCTTAATGGACATCTTGCACATCATTACCCAAATGCTGATGATATTCGGCATTGTGTTGGTCGGACTCTTTGCGGCCAAGCGTAATTTGTGGGCGGGCGATCTCGACCGCAAGCTCTCTATCTTTATTATGAACATATCCATGCCAGCACTTATCTTGGCATCGGTTATGGGCAAAGACCTCGCATTCGAAAACTCCGAACTCATCTCACTTGCCGTAGTGGCCGTAGTCAATTACATTGTACTCATCGGTTTGGCTTATCTCATACCCCACTTATTTAAGGTAAACAAAGCCCGAATAGGTATCAGTCGCTTTATGTTAGCCTTTGGCAACGTCAGCTTCATTGGCTACCCCGTGTGCGATGCCGTGTTTGGCTCCAAGGCCGTGTTTTGCGCCTCTGTACTCAATATTCCCTTCAACCTTTTAGTCTTTACTATCGGAGTATCGTTTATAAATGGAGGCAAAGCTAAGAGTGCCTTCTCGCCCCGACTCATATTATCGCCTTGCGTTGTAGCTTCGCTCATTGCTGTAGTAATCGCTGTGGCACGCATTCAGATGCCCACGCCCGTGGGAGAGTGGTTTCACCTCTTAGGCGACCTCACCACTCCTTGTGCGCTGCTTATCATCGGTTCCAGTTTGAGCCACATACCTGTGCGCGATATGTTAGGCAATCGTTTTGTCTATTCCATGACGCTGCTTCGCCTCTTCATTCTCCCCTTAGCCGTAGGTGGCGTATTAGCTCTGATGGGGATCAATCCCTTTGTGAGCGACGTAGCTGTTGTGTTGAGTGCCATGCCTGTCGCCACCAATGGTATCATGCTCTGCCTACAATATGGTAAGGACGAGCGCGTAATGACGCAAGGTCTCTTCTTTACCACCTTGCTCTCCGTCATTAGTATCCCATTAGTAGCCTATTTGGCAAGTTTGTTCTAATTCTTAGTCGACGAGTTCTTTTAGTTGACAAGTTAACAAGTTGACGAGTTAACGGGTAAGTTTGAAGGTAACTTACTTGTCAACTCGTCAACTTGTTAACTTGTCAATCAAAATAAAAAAGAAGGAATGCTCTACTTTCTCCTCTCCCTCCTCTCCCTCATTGCCGGTTATGCCATTGGCACCTTGCGTTCGCAGCGCGAGGCCATAGCTGCTAAAGCGCAACTCAAGGCCGAACAACAACATGCTGACGAGGCCATGCGCAAACAGGCGCAAGCCCTACGTGCTGAGTTTAAAGCCATGTCCGTCGAAATGATGCGCACACAAGGCGATGCCCTACGCGAGCAACACGTCAACTCGCTCGAAGCCTTACTCAAACCTCTTGGTCACGACATCGAAGCCTTTCGCACGCAGTTTGTAAAAGGACACGCTTCACTCGATGGCTATATCAAAGCCCTCGTCGAACAGACGCAGTCGCTTGGTCGCGAAGCCGACGACCTTGCCAAAGCTCTTAAAGGCAACACCAAGTTGCAAGGCAATTGGGGCGAAGCTGTATTGGCCAACCTACTTTCTGTATCAGGCCTCACTGAAGGCCGCGACTATACGTTGCAAAGCCACGTAGCTGACGGACGTGGCTCCGTAGCTATACCCGATGTAGTGGTTCACCTACCGCAAAGTCGCAACGTTATTATTGACTCTAAGGTATCACTCAAAGCCTTTACCGAATACGTGGCTGCCGACGATGCCCTTGAGCAGGACCGCCTCATGAAAGAGCACTTACGCAGTGTGCGTCAACATATTAAGGAATTGGCCGATAAGAATTATAGCAAGTTGGTAAAGGATAGTATTGGTTACGTTTTAATGTTCATTCCTGGCGAAGCTGCTTATGTAGCTGCCGTGACGGCCGACCCTACACTGCCCACTGAAGCTTACAAGCAACACGTTATCCTTATCAATCCCACCAACCTTCTCATGGCCCTTCAGCTGGCTTACAATCTGTGGCAGAGTGAGTTACAAAGCCGTTCGGTTAACGAGATTTACACCTCAGCCGAGAAACTTTATAAAAAGTTTAGTACCTTTGCCCAAAACTTTGTAAAGATAGGCAACTCTATCGACCAACTGCACCGCACCTACGATGATGCACAACGCCAACTCACCACAGGTCGTGGCAACATCATCAGTCAATTAGAGGGTTGGCGCAAGAAGGGACTTACCCCCTCAGCCTCTCTCCCCGATGAATTAACGGGAGAAGAAGAAAACTAATTAAAGTGTGAATGCATGGTTAATGTGCAAATGTGCGAATGTGCAAATGGTCGCCTTTATTTACTGAGTTTTAAGAAAAGGAATGATGCAATGTCATTAAAACACAGCAAGTAAAAGCGACCATTTGCACATTTGCACATTCGCACATTCGCACATTAACCATGCATTTGCACATTAAAAATATCGTTTCCTATGTTTAAATTCGAAGCAAAATCAAAGTTAAAGGGCGGAATGACACTTGTAGGTGCCGTGTTGGTAGTCGTGGCGCTACTCGTCTACTTCCTGCCACGCGAAACCAAGTTTGGCTACGAATACGAGCAAGGACGCCCCTGGCGCTACAACTCACTCATAGCCACCTTTGACTTCCCAATATATAAGACGCAACAAGAGGTTGAAGCCGAAAGCGATAGTGCTTTGGCCAACTTTCAACCCTTCTATGTTGAGAATGCTCAAATAGCCCAACGCCAAATAGCCGCCTTTCATAACGACTTTGTCAATGGTGCGTTCAACGATGTGCCAGCACGCTTCTTGCCTCACATCGAACGACTCATGGCAGCTGTCTATCAAGCGGGTATTGTCAACTCGGCCGACCTTTCACAGATGGCCAAAGATCGCATTACAGGCATTCGTGTAGTCGAAGGCACTGAAGCCCTCTCGCGTTCTCTCACCGAACTCTACTCTACTCGCTCGGCCTACGAATACATCGTACATTGCGACAGTACACAGTTTCCACGCGAGATAATAGCCCGTTGTAACCTCAATCAATACCTCGCCCCCAACCTACTCGTTGATAGTGCCAAGACAAGCACCGCACGTGAGGACCTCATCGCCTCCGTAGCTCCCGCAGCAGGTATGGTACAAAGTGGACAGCGCATCATCGATCGTGGTGAGATTGTGTCGGCCGACCAATATAAGATACTACAATCCTTCGAGCGTGAGACCGTGCGTCGCAATGACCCTTCAGAAGGCTTTTGGCAGGTGCTCCTCGGACAGGTTATCTTCGTGTCGTGCATTTTAGGTTCATTTGTCTACTACCTCCGCCTCTATCGGCGCGACTATCTTTATTCACCTCATAGCATATTGCTCCTATCGTCGCTAGTAGCTATCTTCCCCTTGATTACCTATCTCATGGTCGATCATAAGACGTTTAGCGTCTATATGGTTCCTTACGCCATGGTGCCCATCTTTGTGCGCACCTTCATGGATTCTCGCACAGCCTTCATGGCCATGGTGTGCAGCGTCGTGCTTTCTTCTTTTGCCCTTCACTCTAACTACGAGTTTGTGATCGTACAATTCATGGCTGGCATGACTGCTATCTATGCCCTTCGCGACTTGAGCGAACGTTCGCAACTCCTACGTGTAGCCCTTTACGCCTTCCTCACGTCCACCACCATTATGCTCGGTTTCGACCTTTCACAAGGCGTCGATTGGAGCCACATCGATCGTTCTATCTATATATATAATGGTGTAAATGGTGTTCTTCTACTCTTTGCTTATCCCCTACTCTATCTGTTGGAGAAGACATTTGGCTTCACTTCAAGCGTAACGTTGGTCGAACTTTCCAATACGAACAATATAATCTTCCGCCTTATGGCCAAGAAGGCACAAGGCACCTTTGTTCACTCTTTGCAAGTGGCCAACCTCGCTGCCGAGGTGGCCGATAAGATTGGAGCTAAACCTCAGTTGGTGCGTACGGGAGCACTTTACCATGATATAGGTAAAATGGTCAACCCCGCGTTCTTTACCGAAAATCAAACGGGTGTCAACCCACACGATGAACTCAGCGAAGAGCGTTCTGCACAAATCATCATCAGCCACGTGACAGAAGGTCTTCGTTTAGCGGATAAATATCACCTGCCCAAAGTGATACGTGACTTCATCTGTACTCACCACGGACGTTCACAAGTAAAGTATTTCTATATACAGTGGCAAAACAAACATCAAGGCGAGCAGCCTGACCCCAAACTCTTTACCTATCCTGGCCCCAACCCTTTCACGCGCGAACAAGCCATTCTCATGATGTGCGATGCCGTTGAAGCATCGTCACGTTCGCTCAAGGAATACACCGAGGAGAGTATCAAAGAGTTGGTCGACCGCATCGTCGACGGACAAGTGCAGGCAGGCTACTTCCGCGAGTGTCCTATCACCTTCCGCGATATTGCCGATGCCAAGCGCGTACTCGTAGAGAGTATCAAGACAATCTACCATACGCGCATAGCCTATCCCGAACTCAATCCCAAACCCATCACTCCGCGTCCACAACCCCGACGCCCCTACTTCTTCGGACGTAGATAACTATCAACTCTAAAAAAATAAGAACCTATGATACAAAATGGAGAAAACTATATACGTTTTGACTGGGCGATGAAACGCCTCTTGCGCAATAAGGCCAATTATGTGGTGTTAGAGGGATTCTTATCCTCACTTATTGGTAAAGGAATAAAAATTCACCGATTCCTTGAGAGCGAAAGCAATCAAGAAGATGATGAAGACAAATACAATCGTGTCGATATCTTTGCAGAGAGCGAAGGCGGCGAACTCTGCATTATTGAAGTGCAGAATAGCCGCGAGCTATCTTACTTTCATCGCATGCTATATGGAGTGTCAAAAGCCATCACAGAATACATCGGTTTAGGCAAGCCCTATGATGAGGTGCGCAAAGTGTATTCCATCAATATTGTCTATTTTGAACTAGGACAAGGTAAAGATTACGTTTATCATGGCAGGACAGAGTTTAAGGGCATACATGCACCGCATGATACATTAAAACTCTCAGTACGTCAAAATGAAAAGTTCTTTGGAAAAAAAGAAAAAGATATACTACGTCGTAAAGATGCAGGTATGCTCTTTCCCGAATATTACGTATTGCGTGTAAACGATTTTGACTCTGTAGCTAAAACACCGCTTGACGAATGGATTTCCTTTCTAAAAACAGGACAAATAAGTAAAGAGGCAAAAGCAGCAGGACTTCCTGAAGCTCGTGAGCGCTTACGTGTTGATGCCCTTTCCGAAGATGATAGACAAGCCTATTTTCGCCACATGGAATCTGTTCGTCATATGAAGAGTCTTTTCGACACTAGTCGTGATGAAGGTTACGAGGAGGGTCGTGCAGAAGGTCGTGCAGAGGGTCGCGAAGAAGGTCGTGCAGAGGGTCGCGAAGAAGGTAAACTTCTACAAAAAATAGAAATGGCACGTACCATGTTGGCAGATGGAATGCAGCTTAGTTTGGTAATGAAGTATACAGGCTTAACGAAAAAGCAAATAGAGGAAAGTCGAAGTTAGACTATGGCTAAGCAATAAAAGGGAAAAAAATGCTTTTTCCCTTTTTATTGCGCTCACCTTGCACTAACTTTGCATCTCAAAATAAAGAAAAGTAATAACAAATAACATACGATGAATTTTGTAGAAGAACTCAAATGGCGCGGCATGTTGCACCAAATGATGCCGGGCACTGAAGAATTGCTCGAAAAAGGCATGACAACAGCCTATGTAGGTATCGACCCAACGGCCGACTCTTTACACATTGGCCATCTCTGCTCTGTAATGATGCTCCGCCACTTCCAGCGTGCGGGCCACAAGCCATTAGCACTCGTAGGTGGTGCAACAGGTATGATTGGCGACCCTTCAGGCAAAAGTGCCGAGCGTAACCTCCTTACCGAAGACATTCTTCGCCACAACGTTGCTTGTATCAAGAAGCAACTCTCTCACTTCCTCGACTTCGATTCTGATGCTCCCAATGCAGCCGAATTGGTTAACAACTACGACTGGATGAAGGACTTCACCTTCCTCGATTTCGCACGCGAGATTGGTAAACACATTACTGTCAACTATATGATGGCTAAGGATAGCGTGAAGAAACGCTTGAATGGTGAAGCACGTGACGGACTTTCATTCACAGAGTTTACTTATCAGCTCTTACAGGGTTACGACTTCCTCCACCTTTACGAGACGAAGAACTGCAAACTCCAAATGGGTGGTTCTGACCAATGGGGCAACATCACCACTGGTACCGAACTTATTCGTCGTACTCTTGGTGCTGAAGCTGATGCTTATGCCCTCACTTGTCCGCTTATTACCAAGGCCGACGGTAAGAAGTTTGGTAAGACGGAGCAAGGCAACGTATGGCTCGACCGTCGTTACACCACTCCTTACAAGTTCTACCAATTCTGGCTCAATGTAGGCGACGAAGAAGCAGAACGTTATATCAAGATCTTCACCTCACTCGAGCACGATGAGATTGAAGCCCTCATTGCCGAACATCGTGCCGACCCAGGTCGTCGTCTCCTTCAGAAGAAGTTGGGCGAAGAGGTTACCTGTATGGTACACAGTCGTGAAGACTATGAAATGGCCCTCGAAGCCTCAAACATTCTCTTCGGCAAGGCTACTAAAGATAGCCTCTTAAAACTTGATGAAGCTACGCTTCTCAGCGTATTCGATGGTGTACCTCAATTCGAGGTAGCCAAAGATCAAGTTCTTGGAGCCAAGGCTGTTGACCTCTTTGCCGAAACCACCAAGTGTTTCGCTTCAAAGGGTGAAATGCGTAAGCTCACCCAGGGTGGTGGCGTAAGCCTTAACAAAGAAAAACTTGCTGCTTTCGATCAGGAAATCAATTCTGACGACCTCATTGACGGCAAGTATCTTCTTGTTCAGCGTGGTAAGAAGAACTACTTCCTCATCATTGTGAAGTAACATATATATATGTTAATTATATGTGTACATTATAAGGTATATTATATAGTACGCACGTATATCAGCAACTAAGGGGCAGACCTTTTGGGCCTGCGAATAAAGAGTCGTGAATTAGCTATTTTTAGCTCACCATTCTCTTATTCGCAGACCAGAGGTCTGCCCCTCAGTTGTAGCTTAATCATGCGTAGTTAAGTAGGTAAATTTTGCAACTAATTGAAAATCAATACTTTTAGAAATGCAAAGTACTTAAGAAAATCTCCATGATAGCTGCTTTTCGCCCATTTTTCGCAAAAACGCCCACAAAAAGGCCTTCAAAACGCAAAAACATCGTTGAAAAAACTCAAAAACACAGTGCAAGAGATTTATCGCTCCCTCAGTGTTTTTAAATTTCTCCCTCAGTGTTTTCATTTTTCTCCCTCAGTATTTTCAAAATACTCCCTTTTACCCCTCATATCTTCCTCAGTGTTTTTTTAGAACGTCACATTTAGAACGTCAAGATTTCTTACCTATAGTCACAAATTGCAGTTTGAATAATTAACGATAAATTACATGATAATTAATGCCCCCCAGCGTGCTCATATATATATTATATGTATATACGCGTAAAACAAGCGCATTTATGTTCTTCAACACAAAACGTAAAAAAATCGTCCTAATTATTTGTTCCTTCAAAGCAGAGAGCGTACTTTTGCCT
>ERZ1034678.1017-NODE-1017-length-14549-cov-15.172761_pt1 | contig 14549 bp, 14 predicted proteins | sample MGYA00520640_ERZ1034678 | MGnify/ENA primary metagenome ERZ1034678 (study PRJEB33766, sample SAMN09781767) | gut metagenome | biome: gut microbiome | host: Homo sapiens | place: Madagascar | study: EMG produced TPA metagenomics assembly of the PRJNA485056 data...
AAATTAATCTTTACCTTGACTTTTCAAAAAAATGGTAGTATATTTAATATATAATTGATTGAGAATAAAAAAAATTGTAAACAAACATTTTTTTTGACAAAACATATTGACTTAATATGACAAGTTTGTTAATATTATAATGCGTTTTGTCGAAAGTTGTAAAATGCAAGGAGGAAATATAATGAAATCAACAGGTGTAGTAAGAAGAGTAGATGAATTAGGAAGAATAGTTATTCCTATAGAGTTAAGAAGAACATTAGATATCGCAGAAAAGGATGCTTTAGAAATCTATGTAGATGGAGAGCAAATCATATTAAAAAAATATGAACCAGCATGTATATTCTGCGGAGATGCTAGAGATGTTGTTAACTACAAAGGTAAAAACATCTGCCAAAAATGTTTAGATGAATTAAAAAAATAGTAATTAACTTATTTAATATAAATAATTAATTAACATTTTAACCCTAACCAATAATAATTTTTAACACTATATCCCCTTATAGTGTTAAAGCACTTCATAATCCCCTATGAAGTGCTTTATTTTTTATTAAATTAAATATATAATACTTAAATCTTATATGTTAACCCTAAATATCTAACGAAAATTTATATATTTCTGATTTTGCAACTCCTCTATCCTTTGCTACTTGTTTGATAGCATCTTTTTTCTTCATTCCTTCATTATCTATATAATGTATTATATGTTCCTCTATAGACATACTAATCCATTTTGAAGTATTTTCTTCTTCTATTTCTTTATCTGTTTTTCCTGATATTACACAAACAAATTCACCTTTTGGAGCATTTTCTTCAAAATGAATTTTTGCTTCCTCTAAAGTTCCTCTAAATATTTCTTCATGAAGCTTAGTTAATTCTCTACATATAGCTACTTTTCTATTTCCTAACCCTTCTTTTAAAGTATCTATAGTATCTAATATTCTATATGGTGATTCATATATTATTATTGTTTCTGTTCTATCCTTTATGTCTTCAATAAAAGATCTTTTATCCTTATTTTCTCTTGGGAAAAATCCTTTAAACATAAATTTAGTTGTATCTAATCCAGAATATATTAAAGCAGTTGTAAAAGCTGTTGCTCCTGGTAAAACTTCAAATTCTATACCTTCTTCTATACATTTCTCAACAATTACACTTCCTGGATCTGATATTCCTGGAGTTCCAGCATCACTAACTATAGCAACTGAAGTTCCTTCTTTAACTCTTCTAAGTATTTCTTCACCTTTACCTTGCTCATTATGCTTATGATAACTAATTAAAGGCTTTTTAATCTCAAAATGATTTAAAAGCTTAAGTGTTTGTCTTGTATCCTCAGCAGCTATTAAATCAACATTTTTTAAAACCTCTAAGGCTCTTAAAGTTATATCTCCTAAATTTCCTATTGGAGTCGGTACTAAATAAACTTTACTCATTTTTATTTACTCTCCCTTCCATATATCTTATCTATTTCCTCACTATATCCACCTTCATCTTTATACACATATAAAGGTGCTTCCCATTTTAAGAAAGCTCCGCCGTCTCTTTGACCTTCTACTAAAACTATGTTTGCAGCTTTTTTTGTATTTGGATGAACCATTCTAACCCTTTTAGGCTCTATTTTATATTTTCTCATAAGACAAAATATATCAGCTAACCTTTCAGGTCTATGTACCATATAAAGTCTTCCATTATCCTTTAGAAATCTTCTACTTGCTGCTATAACATCCTCTAAGTTACACATAATCTCATGTCTAGCTATAGCAAGTTTATCTTCTGAATTTATAATACCTGCATTATTTAACTTATATGGAGGATTTACTGTAACAACATCAAATTTAGGCATTGATCTATTAAGCTCTTTATCCTTTAAATCTCCACATATAAAAGATACTTTATCTTGAACATCATTAATCTTTGCACTTCTATTTGCCATTTCAGCAAATTCTTCTTGTATCTCAATTCCAACTACTTCTTTAGGATTTTTTTTTCCGTAAATAATAAAAGGAATTATTCCTGTACCTGTGCACAAATCTAATACAGAATGTTTTCTGTTAACATTAGCAAAATTAGCTAACAAAACAGCATCCACTCCAAATCTAAACCCTTCTTTTTTTTGAATTAGATGTAATCCATCTAACTGTAGATCATCAAGAGTTTCATTCTCTTTAACTAAAGTTAAATCCAACTCTTTTAAAGCTTTATTCATACTTCTTCACACTCACCTTTATTGTAATCAGTAGACCTGTAAAATCAGTAAATAAATCAAGGTCTCTTTAATTGTTATAGTCTATATTATAGCATATACTCAAAATTCTTAACCTTTTATAAAAAAATATGCCAAACAGTTATTTCTACTGTTTGGCATAAATATATTTTAAATTATAATATTCTTCTCGCTGATGAGAAATTATATATAGGGCCTACTATTACACCAACACCTGGTCTAGCAGCGTGAATCATTTGTCCACCACCTACATATATTCCAACGTGTCCTACACCATTAGTAAATACTAAATCTCCTGGTTGTAACTGATCTCTTGATACAGGTCTACCTTGATTTATTTGTGTATAAGTAGTTCTAGTAATTTCTCTACCTACTGCATTTCTATATACATAGCTAGTAAATCCTGAACAATCAAATGTATCAGGACCAGTTGCACCAAATACATATGGTCTTCCTATGAATTGGTATGCATATGATACTACTGCTGAAGCCGCCCCTTCACTTGGTGGAGCTACTGTGCTTCCACTATTTGATGATGAACTTCCATTACTAGCTGAAGATGAGCTTCCACCAGTATTAACATCTCCACCTCTGTTAGGTGCACTGCTTACTGCTTCCTCTGCTTTTTTAGTTTCTATTAAATCTTTAGCTTTTTCTATAGCTTGAACAGCTTCTGCATCTACCTCTGGAGTTTTTATTTGATTTCTTAAACCTCTTAAGGCTGTCACAGCCTGATTTAAATCATTTAATGAACTATTTGAATTTATTTTAGAAGTCCAAGGCTCCATTAACTGTCTTTCTAGTGGTGCTAATTCTCCAACAACTTTTTCTTGCTCAGCTTTCATGTCTTTTATAACGCCTTCTTGCTCAGCTTTCATTTTGTTTAACTCATCTATTTTTGATTGAGTCTCTGAATTAAGCTTATTTAATTCTGTAGTCTTATCTTGTAATTCCTTAACTTCACTATCAAGTTTTTCCTTTTCAGAAGTTAATTCATCAATAACTTGCTTATCCATACCCATTACTTTGCTTATAGCTTGTACTCTTGATAAGAAGTCACCAATTCCATTAGAATCTAATAAAGCAGTTAAGTAGTTTGCTTGTCCACCACTTTTATATGTTGCTCTTATTCTTTGACCTAAAACTTCTTGTTGTTTTTCTATTTTTTTCTTTGATTCCTCAATTTGAACTTTAACTGTTGAAATTGATTCCTCTGTCTTAGATATTTCTTCTTTATTTTTTTCTACTTGGAAAAATAAAGGTTCTATTTTAGCTGATAATCCATCTATCTTATCTTCTAACTCTCTTATCTTACTATTAATATCTGCATATTTATCTTGATTATGTTCCATTTGTTGCTTTTGATCATCTGTAAGTGGAGTTGCGAATACACTATGTCCTACTCCAAATGTCATTGTAGCAGCAAGAACTGTTGAAATTATTTTTTTCTTCATATCTACTTGCTCCCATTTAATGAAAAATAGGAACTCATCCCTCCCCTATGTTAAAAGTTTTATACTTATACATTATAGCATTTGAAACCTTTTTGTAACAATATAAATTTGTCATTTTTTTGTTAAACAAATATATTTTTTTCACTTTTTTTACACTTTTTTAACTTTTTCTTACATATATATACTATTTTGAGATTTTATTTCCAATTAATTTCTGAATAATTGATCCACCTATTATAATAACTGCGAAAGCTATTTTTATTGAATTTCCATTAACAAAATTATCAAGTACACCTAAAATAGTTCCTAAAAATCCTATAAAAATATTTCCTATTGCATTACTTTGAATGTACTTAGCATTATATTTTCCCGCTTGATTTTCTCCTTCAAATCTTTTTCTGTTTGCAAATAATACTATTCCAACAACTATTAATAAAAAACTAGCCGCTAGCATAACAATTGAACTTATCTTCATTTGTTTCACCTCATTTTTAATTTTTAAATTACTACTTAACATTATAACATCCATAAGAAATATAATATATTTTAATTTTTTTAATTTTTTTGTTGACAACCTTATTATTTTCTCATATAATAATATATGTTACCGGGGTGTGGCGCAGATGGGAGCGCGCGTGGTTTGGGACCATGAGGTCGCAGGTTCGATCCCTGTCACCCCGACCAAAAGGAATTGCAACAGTAATTTCTTTTTTTTATTTTATATAAGATTTTAATATTAATACTCCAGTTAAATCTATTTAGACTTAACTGGAGTATTATTTTTATTAGTAGATAATTTTAATATAAAATATATAATCTACTTTAATCTTATTAATAAATTATATTCTTAAACATATTTTTTATTCTAAATTATCATTTCCCTCTTCTTTAATACTCTTTGCAAATTCTTCTTCAAAGTACCTATCTTCCTTTGCGGCTGCAGTAAATAAAGCCATATAAAACATCCATATAAGTGCTAATATCCCAGTTAATATAATATATTTCATTGTATATCTCCCTCTTTTTAAATTAGTATCTACTTAAAATACTTTCCAAAACATAAAAATTTATACACTCCACTAATACAATTTGAATTTTTGTACATAATAATTTTATTAAAATGATTGTAGGAGGATTGATCTATTATGAATAAAAAGTATGACTCTTTATTTAAAGAACTTATATCTTCATATTATTCAGAAGATAACTTTGATGAAAAATTAAATGATATAGTAAAAAATAGTTTTAATAGTAAAGAAGATGCTATTGATGTTCTTTCATCCCTATGTGGAGTTGATATAGATAAAAACTCAGATAATATTGCTTATGACATAAGAAAAGCTATAACAACACAAAAAATCAAAAAAAATATAGTTGATAAAGTTTCTGTATGTACAAAAAACTGTTCAAAAGAAAGTAAAGGTAAATGTCAAAGCCTTTGTCCCTTTGATGCAATACTGACTGATCCTATAGATAATAGTAAATATATAGATCCAAATCTATGTCAAAATTGTGGTATATGTGTTCAGGTATGCGAAAGTGGTCACTTCTTAGATAGAATTGAACTTCTTCCTATTATTGATTTAATAAAAAATAATGAGACTGTAATTGCCGCGGTAGCTCCTGCTATAGCTGGACAATTTGGTGAAAATGTCTCCTTAGATATGCTAAGAGAAGCATTTATAAAAATAGGCTTCTCAGATATGATTGAAGTTGCATTTGCCGCTGATATACTTTCAATTAAAGAAGCTGTTGAATTTAATCATCATGTAGAAAAAACTGGAGATATATTAATAACATCTTGCTGTTGCCCTATGTGGGTGGCCATGTTAAGAAAGTGTTATAAGGATTTAGTAAAGGATGTCTCCCCTTCTGTTTCACCTATGATAGCTGCTGGGAGAGTAATAAAAAAATTAAATAAAGATGCTAAGGTAGTTTTTATAGGTCCCTGTATAGCTAAGAAAGCTGAAGCAAGAGAAAAAGACTTAGTTGGTGACATAGATTATGTCTTAACTTTTGAAGAATTAAAGGGCATATTTGAAGCATTAAAAATAGATCCATCATCTATGAAAGGTGTTCCCTCTATAGAATACACCTCTAGAGGTGGAAGGCTTTACGCTCGAACTGGAGGGGTATCAGAGGCCATAAATGATGTGGTTAAAGAACTCTATCCTGATAAAGCTAAGATATTTAAGGCAGTTCAAGCTAATGGAGTTAAAGAATGTAAAGAACTCTTAAATAAAGTTCAATCTGGTGAATTAAAAGCAAACTTTATTGAAGGTATGGGATGTGTTGGAGGATGCGTTGGTGGTCCCAAAAGAATAGTAGATCCTAGCATAGGTAAAAAACACGTTGATGAAGTTGCTTATAATTCTCCAATAAAAGTTGCTACTCATAGCCATACTATGGATGAAGTCCTATTAAGATTAGGAATAAATTCATTAAAGTCTTTTGAGGATAAAGAAAAAATATCTATTTTTGAAAGAGAATTCTAAAACATATTTACTTATAAGCTTAATATTAACCTTACCTTCTATATAATTTATATGTTAAACTGTATTGGGGGTGAGGCAACAATGCTTAGCAATATAAAAGGTGTAATCTTTGATTTAGATGGAACTTTAGTTGATTCAATGGGAGTATGGGCTAAAATAGATTCTGATTACCTAACTGACCTTGGTCTTGAAGTTCCTAAAAACCTTAAAGAAGAAATCACTCATTTAGGCTTCAAAGAAGTTGCTAAATATTTTAAGAAAAGATTTAATATAGCAAGTTCAGAAGAAGAAATAATGAAAACTTGGCATGATATGGCCTATGTGGAGTATAAAAATAATATCAAACTTAAACCTGGTGCAAGAGAATTTCTTGAGCAATTAAAAGAATCTAACATAAAAATAGGATTAGCTACTAGCAACTCTTATCCTTTACTAGAAGTTTGCTTAAAATCAAATGATATCTTTCATTTATTCGATTCAATAACAATAACAGGTGAAGTACCTAGAGGAAAGGATTTTCCTGATGTTTACTTGTTAGCTGCTGAAAGATTAGGCTTAGAGCCTAAAGAGTGTGCAGTCTTTGAAGATATATTACCAGCAGTTAAAGGAGCTCTTAGTGCTGGAATGAAAGTTTTTGCCGTAGAAGAACATACTGTTTCTGAAGAAGAAAAAGCACAAATTAAAGAAATTGTACATGAATACATAGATTCATTTAATGATTTACTTGTAAATTAATATTATACTTACATAATAAAACTATAAAAATTAAACTACATAATAAAAAGATAAATTACTTATGTAGTTATAATAATAAAAACTCAATTTAAAACTTAGTAATGTTTTAAATTGAGTTTTTTTGTAAAATCTATTTTATTCTAGGTTTTTAATAGCCTCTTTTATTAATTCAGCTCTATTATCCCAGGTATTTTCTTCAGCTTCTCTTCTTAAGATATTAAAATATTCTTTGTTATCTATTTCTAGTTTTAAGGCCTTATCAATATTTCTTATAAATTCATCATAATCCTTTGAAATCAAACAAGATTCATAATTTTTACACTCATTTATATCAGTAGTTACTATGGGCTTTTCTAAAGCCATATACTCAAATATTTTTAATGGTGATGTAGAATCAGTTATATCATTTTTTATAAAAGGCACAATACATACATCAAAATATCTTGAATAGTTTATTAAATCTTTATAATCAATCATACCAAGATAAGATATATTTGAATAATATTTTAGATTACTTTGATCATAAGACCCATCATAATCCATTCCTATTAAAACTATTTCGTAATCTTCTCTTTCCTTTGCTAATTCTTCAATTAATTTATAATCAAACCACTTAGCTAAAGCTCCATAATAACCTATTATAGGCTTTCTTTTATTAACTATAGGCTGAATTTTTTCACCTATTTCATTTCCATGATTTTTAAAGTCTTCTAAATTAACAGCATTAGGAGCTAAAATATTATTTTCATTTTCTCCCCTAAATTTATTTGCAATATCTTTTAACTTTTTTGCAGTTGAAACAACTAATACATTTTCTTTATCTCTCAAGAGTTTTTCATGATCCTCTATCATTTTAGAAGTTATGTTATATCCACTTATTTCACTAGATAACTCGTCTACAAAGTCATATATGACCTTAAAACCTTTATCCATATATGTTTTTATCTTTTCGTAATCAACTGAGTTTAAACATGTAGCATAAACATGTACAAATTTAGGCTTATTAATTGATTTTATTGCCTCAAAAAATGCCACATTTAAACTATACATATCTAAATTAAGAACATATAAATTGTCCTTTATCTTTTTAATTGAATAAATGTTATCATTTTTTACATCGCTTCTATATATATATAATACTTTCTTTTTACTTAATGCCTCTGCTAAATGTTGAGGTCTTTGCTTCATTTCTATATTCCATCCAAAGGAAGCATGAAAAACAATAATTTCATCAAAGTCTTCTAATTCCAATATGCTTTTAATCTTTTCATAAAAACAATTAAATTGTCCCTCAAATAATATTGAGCTTATAGCATCATCTATATATTTAGATGTCTTAGAACATAATTCATTGAAATTTCCTGATAAAATATCTTCTTCGGTTATTTTATTCTCATAGTATGCTGTTTCTTCCCCATCCTCATTAATAACTTTAGTAAGTTCTAATCCAGAATATATAAGTTCTTTAAGTTTTAAATTTTCTATAAGCCAGTTATTTAATTCCCTTTTCTCTTCATATGTAAAATCTCCAATATTCTTTTTTAACATAACTTCAAAAATATTACTCATAAGAATTCTCCTTATCAAAAGACTTTAATATTTTTCATTATTAACATCTTTTCACATAATTAGTACACAAAAGAGGATATAAGCCATATAAACTATGGTCATATCCTCTATTTTTTATGTCCATGTAGAATCTAAGAATACAAAACCTTCAGACTCTCCTTCATTTTTCACCTCAAATGAAACTACGTCTTCTTGTGTTTCTAAAGCAACAAGATTTTGGCTTTCTGAAAATATAGCATCTAAATAATAAATTCCTTCCTTAACATCTAGAGAATCAATTTTAAAAGTAATTTTATTTCTTCCCTTTTTCCAAGGTATAGTGAATTCATCAACATTACTATTTACTGAGAATATAAACTGATCTGCATTTCTATATTCACAAGGCTCTCTGTATGCCTTTCTCATTTCAATAGTAATACCAGCATTTTTAACTGATGGATTAAACACCTCATATTCAACTAAAAATTCTATAGATTCGCCCTTTTTATAAACTTTTTTATCATCTAATATTTCCACATTTATAAGCTCAACAAACTTTCCTGTTTCAAGCTCTTCTTTATCATCACTTTTCATAAGCTTATCATAATATTTTTCAACTATATCAAAGGATGGTCCAATATCAACTACCCTTCCTTTTTCAAGCCATATAGCTCTTTCACAGAAGGTTTGAACAGTTTCAAGGCCATGTGATACATAAAGAACTGTTTTACCAGCCTCTTTAAATTCATTAAACTTATCCATACATTTTTTTTGGAATCCAACATCTCCAACGGATAATATCTCATCTACAATAAGTATATCTGGATTAATATTTATAGCAACGGCAAAGGCTAATCTAGCATACATACCACTTGAGTAACTTTTTACTGGTTGATTTATAAATTCTCCAATATCAGCAAACTCTATAATATTATCCTTTACCTTATCAATTTCATCTTGAGTTAATCCCATTAGACTTCCATTAAAATATATATTTTCTTCTCCAGTAAGCTCTGGATTAAAACCAGTTCCTAATTCTAAAAGAGAAGATACTCTTCCATTAACATTAACTTCTCCTGATGATGGAAATGAAACTCCTGTTAATATTTTTAACAAAGTAGATTTACCAGCACCATTATTTCCAATGATACCTACTATTTCACCCTTATTTACATGAAAAGAAACATCAGTTAAGGCTTTAAACTCTTTAACTTCTTTTTTTGCAAAAGGATTTATTATGTTTCTTATTCTACTTGATTTTGAATCATAAACTCTGTAATTTTTACAAAGATTTTTTACTTCTATTGCCTTTTCCATGATTTCTCCCCCATTAAGAGTTTAGTATAAGCTCCTTAATGTCCTTTGCCTTTTGTCTCCAAGTATTTTGATTACCTTCTTTTCTAAGTAATTCTATATATTCCTTAGAATTCTCTAACTCAGCAGCTTTCTTAATGTTATTTATGAAATCTTCATGTGAATCACTTACTAAAGGTGATTCATATTTTCTACACTCTGGTAAAGCTGTTGTAACTATAGGCTTACCTAAAGCCATATATTCAAATAATTTTACTGGTGAAGTAGCTTCTGTTATTTCATTTACCATAAAAGGAATTATGGAAACATTAAAGAACTTAGAATACGTTGGAAGTTCATTATAGTTAACAGTTCCTAAATAATGAACATTGTCTAATTTTAATATTCCGCTCTTTCCTAAAGATTGATCATAATCTATTCCTATAAGAACTATTTCATAATCATCCTTAAATTCTTCTGCAAGCTCTTTAATTAAATCATAATCAAACCAACTAGCTAAGGCTCCAAAATATCCTATTATCTTTTTCTTACTATTAACAATATTTTTCATCTTATCAGGAATCTTTTTGCAATCAATATTAGCAAAATGCTCATATTGAACTCCATTAGTTACAAGAGCTAATTTATTTTCTCCTCTTAGCTCTTTAGCTTCTTGATAAAGCTTATCTGCAGTAGTTACCACATAAACTTTCTCTGTATCTTCAAGCATTCTCTTATGACTTGCTTTAATTTCATCTGATATTTTAAATCCAGCAATATCATCTGATAAATCATCAACATATTCATATATTATTTTAAAGTTTCTATCTGTAAATTTCTTTAACCAACTGTCATATTCAACAAATGAAGTTGAATATATTTGACCAAAAGCAGGAACTCCACTTTGAGATACTATATCTATTAAACACTCTTGTAACCAATATAGATCTGTGTTAACTAGATAAAGATTTTCTTCCATCTTCTTGTAAGTTTTAATATCCTTATCAACATAAGGTGATGCTTTATAAAAATATAAAACATTTTCCTTAGCTAGGTTTAAAGCTATATGTTGAGGTCTTTGGAACATTTTAACCTCAAATCCAAAGTAAACATCAAATATAACTATAGCATCATAATTTCCATTCTTTATTGCACCAGTTATTTCATCAAAAAATACTTGTTTTTGATCTTCATGTCCTTTTTCTCTATATTTAAGTAACATTGGCTTCAATATAGGTCTTAATAAATTTTTTACACTTCTTTTTAAACTCATACTATTACCCTCTCACTCTTAAATGTTTTTTTCAATTAATCTATCTAGTATAGCTGCCTTTTCTCTCCAAGTATTTGCTAGAGCTTCTTCTTTTAGATAGTTATAATACTCATCTTTTTTATCAAGAGTTAATGCAAAGTCTAGTTTTTCTATAAAATCTTCATGGCTTTTTCCTATTAATACTGACTTATACTTTCTACATTCTCTCATATCAGTAGTAACTATAGGATGGCCCATTGCCATATATTCAAAAAGTTTAACTGGACTTGTAGACTCAGTTATATCATTTAATAAAAATGGTATAGTTGATATTGTGAAGTATTGAGAATATTGATTTAATTCCTTATAATCAACAATACCTAAATAATGAACATTTTCAAGTTCATCTATTTTACTATCTTTAAAGCTGTTATCATATAAAAATCCTATTAATACAATCTCATAATTAGGTCTTTCTTTAGCTACTTTTTTAAGTAATTCATAATCAAACCATTTTGCTAAAGCTCCAAAATATCCTATTATAGGATTACCTTTGCTTACTATATCTTTTAATTTTTCTGGAACCTCATCACTTCTATATTGCCAATGATCATATTGAACTCCATTTGTTATCATTGCAACATTTTCTTTTCCTCTAATCTCTTCTATTTCTTCTATAAGCTTATCTGCTGACCCTACAGCTATATTACTCTTATCTTCTATAATATTCTTATGTCTATCATATACAAAATCAGGTAAGTGTCCTGATATTTCATCTGAAAGTTCATCTATATATTCATATATTATTTTAAAACCATTATCAATGTATTTCTCTTTAATATATTGCTCATCTAAATAAACATCTGTTGAATAAAGAGATAAGAATTTATGACCTTTATACTCCTTAAGAAGATCAAACATAGCATTTTGTAAAGCAAAATTAGCCATGTTAACTAAGTAAAGTCTATCCTTCAGCTTTTCAACAGTCTTTACATGCGGATCAAACTGCTCTGAAGTTCTATAGAAATAAAGATATCCATCATCAGTAAGCTCATTTGCCATATGTTGAGAACGTTGGAATAAAGGAATGTTCCATCCAACTCTTGAATCAAAAACTACTACCGCTTTGAATTTCTCTTTTTTTAATATCTTATGAAATATAGCATTAGCCTCTTCATAATTTTTTCTATAAGTTAATGCATTATTATCTAATTTATCTTTAATACGTCTTTTTATATATCTTAAAACTCTCTTTATAACTTCTATTAAACCATCTTCTTTAAGAACTTCCGTTGTTCTCCTAGCAATTCTACCTACGCTCATACTATTCCTCCGATTAATTACCCCAAGAATGCCCCAGTATTAAGAAACCTTCTCCTCTATACTTGTCATTCAAAGTAAAACTATATACATTTATTTTTCTATATACTTCCTCTTCACCATCTCTTAAAACAAAGTCAATATAATAAACTCCAGCAACTAAGTTAATCTTATTTAAAGACACCTTTAACTTATTAACTCCTAAATTAAAAGGAATATTTTTTATATTATCTTTACTATTTATACCACAAACAAACTGATCATTTCCTCTAGTTGTACCTGGTTCATAGTCAGTTTTTCTAAACTCTAAAACTATGTTAGGGTCTTTTAAGTCATTTGAAATAAGATCATATTCAACCTCTAAATCTAATTTCTCAAGATATTCTACATTTTTTTTATTAGATTTAACTACTATACTATTTATTATGTCACTTTTATGATCTTTTAATTGTTCTATATTAGCAGGATTAAAATTTAAATTATAATATCTCTCTACTACAATTACAGAATTCCCATCATCTATAACTTCACCTTTTTGAAGCCAAATTGCTCTGTCACAGAACTTTTTCACTGTTCCAAGTCCATGAGAAACGTAAAGTATTGTTTTTCCCTTTTTCTTAAATTCATTGAATTTTTCCATACATTTAACTTGGAAACTAACATCTCCAACAGATAAAATTTCATCAACTATTAATATATCAGGGTCTACATTAATAGCAACGGCAAATGCTAATCTAGCAAACATACCACTTGAATAATTTTTTACTGGTTGCTCTATAAAATTACCTATATCAGCAAACTCAAGTATATCCTTTAATTTTCCATCTATCTCTTCCTTAGTTAAACCATTTAAACTACCATTAAAATAAATGTTTTCCATACCAGTAAGCTCAGGATTAAATCCTGATCCTAATTCTAGCATAGATGCTAATCTTCCATTTATCTCAATCTCTCCAGAAGTAGGGAAAGCTACTCCTGTCAGTAATTTTAAAAGTGTTGATTTACCGGCCCCATTATGACCGATAATACCAACACATTCTCCCTTGCTTATCTCAAAAGAAACGCCCTTTAAAGCATAAAATTCTTTTATATTCTTTTCTTTACCAAAAGCATTCGCTAATCTTTCAGATCTCTTTTGATATAACTTATATTTTTTAGTTAAGTCTTTAACTCTTATAGCAACAGACATATTCTGTACCTCTCTTTTTATAAAACATCATCAAATTCTGGTCTAAATTTATTAAATACTTTAGATCCAAATATGAATAATATTATAGTTACTACCCAGAAATAAACTCCATATGCTAAACTAACTGTATGTGTTCCTAAATATGCATCCCTAAATAAAACAGCTAAGTAATATAGAGGGTTTAATTTTAGTATTTTCTCAATCCAAGGCATACTAGAACCTACAGGCAATTCTCCTGCTTGCCACATGACTGGACACATCCAGAATAAAAATTGCATAAATACAGATATTCCATGTAATATATCAATTGACATTACTACCCATGCAGATAGCAATCTTGATAAAGCCGCCAAAAATATTATAGTTATGATAATGGCATAAATCAATTTAGGTATATTTATTAGATTTAAGTTACCATTGACTGCAAATATTATAAAACTTATTACTAGCAAAATTAAAAATGTGTAAAAACTAATTACTATTCTTATAGTAGGTAATATTTCTACAGGGAATTTAACCTTTTTAACCAAAAAGGAATTAACCCTTATGGAACCTGCGCCTGACATAATTACATCAGAAATAAATATCCATGGTATGTATGCTGAAACTAGCCAAACCAAATAATTAACCTGTACATTTGAACTAGTTGTTCTCATTCCAGTTGAAAATATCATCCAGAAAACAGTTATCATAGCTAGTGGTCTTATTATCGCCCAAGCCATACCTAACTTAGAACCAGCAAACTCTTTTTTAAATTCTTTCTTGGATATGCTAAATATCATTCTCCAATGAGAAAAAATACTTTTCTCAATCTCAAGCCAATCCTTCAAGTTGTTCACCTCTGCTTATCATCTATTTTTTTGTAAAATAACTAAACCTAATTATACCACAAATACTTAATAAATATTTATACATTTCTCTTACAAAGTAGCAAAATATACTTCTTGTTTAAGCCTTTTCTTAAAAGCTACAAATATAGCTAATACTTGTTTCAATAAACTAACTTCATATAAAATTCAAATTATTAAAAACTATTAAATAT
>ERZ1034678.1026-NODE-1026-length-14499-cov-3.861257_pt1 | contig 14499 bp, 10 predicted proteins | sample MGYA00520640_ERZ1034678 | MGnify/ENA primary metagenome ERZ1034678 (study PRJEB33766, sample SAMN09781767) | gut metagenome | biome: gut microbiome | host: Homo sapiens | place: Madagascar | study: EMG produced TPA metagenomics assembly of the PRJNA485056 data...
ATGTAATATCGTTTACAATGGAACATGAGCATTTTCCTTTTGAAGCAGAAATCAGTCTTACACTGACAGATAACGAAGGTATCTGGAAGGTTAATAAAGAGTTCCGGGAGATAGACCGCCCGACGGACGTTTTATCCTTTCCAATGTTAGAATATGATGTACCGGGAGATTTTTCCCAGATAGAGAATCAGACGGAGGATTGCTTTAATCCGGATACAGGGGAAATTCTGCTGGGGGATATTATTATTTCTGTGGACAAGGTCAGGGAACAGGCAGAGGAATATGGCCACAGTATGCAAAGAGAATTTGCATTTCTGATTGTACATAGTATGTTGCATCTGTTTGGTTACGACCACATGGAAGAGCAGGAAGCTGCAGTGATGGAAGGAAAGCAGCGCGAGATTTTAGAATGCTTAAATATTTTAAGATAAAAATGGAGGAACATCATGAAAAAGAGATTAAGTATTGTTTTATGCATGACACTGATGGCAACCAGTCTTTTAGCTGGATGTAAGAAAAAAGAGGAAGCTCCGGAACCAACAGAAGCCGTTTCTGAAGCAGAACCTGAAACCGAAACTGAAACCGGCAAAGATGGTATGGCAAGAAGTTACCTGACCGGTGAATGGATTGATAAAGATTTAGCAAAGAAGAAACCGGTTGCAATCATGATTGGAAATACCAATGATGCATTGCCACAGTATGGGCTGTCACAGGCAGACGTACTTTACGAAGCTCCTGCTGAAGGCGGAATTACCCGTCTGATGCCAATTTTCCAGGATTATTCCGGATTAGACAAGATTGGTTCGGTAAGAAGCTGCCGTCACTACTACGCATATTATGCAATGGAATTTGATGCAATTTATATTCATTACGGACAGGCAATTTACGCAACTGAGCTGTTAGAGAGTGGCAAAGTTGAGGACTTAAACGGTTTAGAGGGTGCCATTGATTCTGCTACTTTCTATCGTGACAAGTCAAGAAAGGCTCCACACAATGCATTTGTAAGCACAGATGGTATTGATGCCGGAATTGAATTAAAAGGTTATGATACCGAGCTGCCTTCCGATTATGAAGGACATTATCAGTTTAATGAAGATGATGAAAAAGAAATTGAACTTACAGACGGAGCAGATGCAGCAGTGGTTCAGCCGGGATATTATGTAAACAATCCTTGGTTTGTATATAACAGTGAAGATGGTTTATACTATCGTTTCCAGTATAAAAAAGAGCATATGGATGAAAATACAGGCACACAGCTTGCTTTTAAGAACATTCTGCTTCAGTACTGCGATTATACCAAGTTAGATGATGCACACGGTTATCTGGATGTTGAGAGCACCGGTGAAGGAACCGGAAAATATATTACTAACGGTAAAGTAATTGATGTGACATGGAAGAAAGCAAGCGAAAATGAGCCAACCAGATACTATGACGCTTCCGGAAATGAAATCACATTAAACCAGGGTAAAACCATGGTATGTGTATTGTTAAATGATATGGAGAAGAAATTAAATATCTATGCAACAGAAGATGAGTTTACACCACCTTCCGCAAAATAATTATTTCGAAAATTACTTGAGGTAAATTTATGAGTTCAGGAAAAAAGAGTGACTCCAACTTTTTAGTACAGGGTTCCATTCTTGCAATTGCCTCTATAGTCAGCAGGATAATCGGTCTGCTCTATCGTATCCCGATGACCAATATCATTGGAGATACCGGTAACAGTTATTACAGTGCAGCCTTTGAAATTTATAATATCCTGCTGATTATTTCTGCATACAGCCTGCCATTGGCGGTATCCAAGCTGGTATCTGCCCGTGTCTCGAAGGGGCAAAGAAAAAATGCATATCGAATTGTAAAAGGTGCCCTGCTTTTAGCAACTGGTACCGGACTTACTGCAAGTTTGATTCTTTTCTTTGGTGCGTCATTCTTCACAAACATGCTGAATACGCCCCTTAGTATTTTTGCATTGAAGGTTCTGGCACCGACGATACTGGTAGTTGCTGTATTAGGAGTCTTACGTGGATTTTTCCAGGGACTTGGTACCATGATGCCGAGTGCCATTTCACAGATTATCGAACAGATTGTCAATGCGATTGTCAGTATTGCAGCTGCCTATATCCTCTATGGATATGGGGCAAGAATCGGAGCAGTGCTTGGAAATAAGGAAAAGTATGGTTCTGCTTACGGTGCTGCAGGCGGAACACTGGGTACCAATATGGGAGCGGTGTTTGCACTTTTATTCCTTGGAATGTTGTTTCTGGCATACAAACGTATTTTTAAACGACAGATGCGCCGGGATACCAGCAGCAAAACAGAATCCTATCAGAATGTCTTTCGTGTACTGATTATGACCATTGTTCCGGTACTTTTAAGTACAACAATTTATAATATCAGTGCAATTTTAGATCAGGGTATCTATAAGAACGTAGCGGAATTACAGGGCTATAAGCCAGATGATATTGATGTCTGGTGGGGAATCTTTTCCGGAAAATATAAGACCATTATCAATATTCCGATTTCCATTGCTTCTGCGATGGCGGCTTCCTGTGTACCAAATCTTACCGGTGCGTATGCAAGAAGGGACAGAGAGTCCGTACGAAGCCAGATTAATATTGCAATCCGCTTTATTATGGTAATTGCATTCCCTTGTACCATTGGAATTGCAGTGCTGTCAGGACCGATATTAAAGCTGCTGCATCTTTATGGCAGCACCGGAACTACTGCAGCAACCATGCTTACAACGGGAGCTGTTGCAATTTTGTTCTATTCTCTTTCCACATTATCTAATGGATTGTTACAAGGAATTAACCGGATGAGAGAGCCTGTTAAAAATGCGGCTATCGCATTGGGACTGCATCTGATTGCACTATTAGTGATGATGTTTGGTTTACATCTTGGCATTTATGCAGTGGTATATTCGAATGCTTTATTTGCATTCTTTATGTGCCTCTTTAACGCAATGTCTTTACGGAAATACAGTGGTTATCGTCAGGAAGTTGTGAAAACTTTCTTAATCCCTGTGGCAGCTTCTGCCATTATGGGTGTCGTAGTCTTTGGTGTTTACAAAGGTATTTTTGCTGTTATTAAGGTAAATGCCATTGCAGCTATACTTGCGATTGTAATCGGAGCTGTTGTATATGGTGCAATGCTTTTATTATTAAAAGGCTTAAGTGAGGAAGAATTAAAGAAATTCCCGAAGGGATACCTTTTCGTCCGTATTGCCAAGAAATTACATTTATTATAAAAATGCAATAAAAGGGCAAAACATAGAATTCCTGAAAAAATTGTATAAAAAGAAAAAACCTGCGCATACTGTTTGTGGTGATGAATATGAAAAACACAAAACGTATGCGCACTTTTTTCCTTGGAGCACTGGTATTATCTATCTCTGCATGGATTGGTGGAAGACAGTATTATCTGAAACTGAATGAAAAAGAACAGGAAAAAATAATAAAGATTCAGGAAGCTGAGACGGAGCAATTCGAGGATAGCGTGGAAAGTGCAAACATTCAGAATAAAAAAGCATTTGTTATCCGGGAAGAGGACGGGTACCTAAATGTCTATTTCGGCGAAGAGGATGCCTTATACATGTATACTGGAATTGCGTATCAGGGACTGCCGGAAGAATTGAAAAAAGAAATCAGCAATGGAAAAACCTTTGATACACTGGAAGATTTATACCGTTTCTTAGAAAGCTATTCCAGTTAAAAAGTTGATTGTTTCAGACTGTTATGATACAATCTAAAAGGCTGAATAGGTCTGATTGCATAGCAGTCCAAAAGAAATAGAGAGAAGAGTAAATAACTGGCATGAGTAAGCATACAGAACGCATAGGTGTCGTTGTAGTCGGTGGAGGTGCTGCCGGATTGGTGGCAGCCATTATGGCGGCACGAAACGGTGCAAAAGTTCTTATTTTAGAGCACAACGAAGTACCTGGTAAGAAGATTTTAGCAACCGGAAACGGTAAATGTAATTATACAAATAAAGTGCAGGGTGTGGACAAATATTACGGACAGAACCCTGCTTTTGTTGCACCTGTATTTGAGCAGTTTGGACTGGAAGAGACACTGCAGTTCTTTAAAGAACTTGGCATATATCCAAAGGAGCGTAACGGCGGATATTATCCTCAGAGCGAGCAGGCAACTGCAATCAGGGATGTGTTGCTGATGGAATTAAAGAAACAGAATGTTGGAGTGGTCTGTGGCTGTGGCATAAAAGGCATAGAAAAGACCGCAAAGGGCTTCACTTTTCATACCAAGGGCGGTGATTTTTATGCAACAAAATGCATAATGGCAACCGGTGGTAAGACCTTAAAGAAAAGTGGCAGTGACGGAAGCGGTTTCCTATATCTTGAAAGTCTGGGACATCATATCATAGATTTAGTACCTGGGCTTATCGGATTGAAGGGAAAACAGTCATTTTTTGCTGATATTGCAGGAATTCGTGCAGATGTAAAGGTCGATTTATACATAGAAAGCACGCATGCATGCAGCGAACGGGGGGAATTACAGCTCACGAATTATGGAATATCCGGCATTCCGGTATTTCAGCTTTCAAGAGTTGCCACAAGAGCGTTATCAGAACAGAAAAAAGTCTATGCGACACTTAATTTTGTGCCATTCTGGGAGAAAGAACAGTGCTTAACCTATTTCAAGGAAAGATTTAAGAAAGCAGATGAAAAACACATCGGGGAAGCCTTAATCGGCTTTTTCCCGGAAAAATTAATTCCGGTATTAGTAGAAGAGTCACATATAAAAGCTGCAAAATATGCGAACCGGCTGCAGACAGAAGAATTAGAGAGATTTATAGATACAGTGCAGGGACTCCGGGTGGATATTACTGACTGGAATACCTTTGATACGGCACAGGTGACTGCCGGTGGCGTAGACACTGATGAAATAGATGCAGAAACCATGGAGTCAAAGCTTTGTCCGGGACTTTATTTTGCCGGAGAAATGGTGGATATTGACGGAATCTGCGGTGGTTATAATTTGCAATGGGCATGGAGCAGCGGCGCAGTAGCCGGGATACATGTGGCAAGGGAGTTATCATGATACGAGTAAATCAGTTAAAGCTTCCGATTGAACATTCGGAAGAGATGTTAAGAAGACAGATTATCAAAACACTTCATCTAAAAAATGAAAAGGATCTGATCCGTTATCAGATTCGAAAGCAATCCATTGATGCAAGAAGAAAAAATGAACTTTCCTTTGTATACACAGTGGATGTGGAATTGAAGCAGGAAGCTATGATTTTACATAAGAATAAAAATTCCAATATCAGTAAAGCAAAGGATATACATTATCATTTCCCGGATGCCGGAGAGAAACAGCTGTCCCACAGACCGGTTATTGTAGGAAGCGGTCCGGCGGGAATGTTCTGTGCCTATGAACTGGCAAAGCATGGCTATTGCCCAATTATTTTGGAGCGTGGAAGCAGTGTGGAAGAGAGGACTGCTGAAGTAGAACGGTTCTGGAAGGACGGCATCTTAAATCCAAAGACGAATGTACAGTTTGGCGAAGGCGGAGCAGGTACTTTTTCCGATGGGAAATTAAATACGCTGGTAAAAGATGTGGCAGGAAGAAACCGGGAAGTGTTAGAAATCTTTGTGAAAATGGGCGCTCCGGAAGAAATTTTATATATAAATAAGCCTCATATCGGAACTGATATTTTAAAAACAGTCGTAAAAAACATCCGGCTGGAAATTGAAAGAATGGGTGGAACTTACTGCTTTTTCAGCCAGCTTACAGACATTACGCTGAATGGGAAGAAAGATAAAGTAGAAGCCATCCGGATTAACGGAGAAAGGGAAGTAGCAACAGACGTTCTGGTGCTGGCAATCGGACATTCCGCCAGAGATACTTTCCCAATGTTACAGGAAGCGGGACTTATGATGGAAGCCAAAGCATTTGCGGTGGGATTTCGTGTAGAGCATCCGCAGGCGATGATTGATGCATGCCAGTATAACGGACATAAAAATGCCCTGCTGCCTGCTGCATCCTATAAGCTGACCGCAAATATTGAGAATCACCGCGGGGTATATTCTTTCTGTATGTGTCCGGGTGGTTATGTCGTAAATGCTTCTTCGGAGGAAGGTATGCTGGCAGTCAATGGCATGAGCTATCATGCAAGAGCCGGGCAGAATGCCAACAGTGCCATTATCATATCGGTTCGACCGGATGATTTTGAAGGGGATGGACCGTTAGCTGGAATTGAGTTTCAGCGGAAATTGGAAAAAAATGCCTATTGCATTGGAAACGGAGCAATTCCGCAGCAGCTTTACGGAGATTTTAAAGAGAATCGCATATCCACAGGATATGGGGCTTTTGAAAGTACCACAAAGGGTGCACATACATTTGCAAATCTCAGGGAAATTTTTCCAAAAGAATTAGCAGCATCTTTTCAGGCAGGAATGGAGCTCTTTCCGAAATACATTCCGGACTATAACAGGGAGGATGCCATTTTATCTGGTGTGGAGAGCCGAACTTCCTCTCCGGTGCGGATTACAAGGGATGAATCCTTTGAAAGTAATATTGCAGGCATTTACCCTTGCGGAGAAGGTGCCGGTTATGCCGGCGGTATTATGTCAGCAGCCATGGACGGATTGAAAGTAGCGGAAGCAATTGCAGGAAAATATGCAAGACTTAAAATAGATTAAAACAACAGGTGTTTTGAAACAGAAAAGGAGATACAGAACATTGACGGAATATACACCAATGATGCAGCATTATTTAAAAACACATGAAGAATACAAGGACTGTATTTTGTTTTACCGTCTGGGTGACTTTTATGAAATGTTTTTTGATGATGCAAAGGTTGTATCAAAAGAATTAGAGCTTACCTTAACCGGAAAGAGCTGTGGTGCAGAGGAACGGGCACCCATGTGCGGAATCCCATATCATGCAGCAGAAACTTATCTGACCAGACTGGTGAAAAAAGGTTATAAGGTTGCTATCTGTGAGCAGGTGGAAGACCCGAAGCTTGCCAAGGGAATGGTAAAGCGTGAAGTAACAAGAGTTGTAACGCCGGGAACTACCTTAAATGCACAGGCACTGGATGAAACGAAAAATAATTATATCATGTGTATCGCATATATCGGTGACCATTATGGTATTTCTTCTGCAGATATTACCACCGGAGATTACTATGTGACAGAAGTGGATTCGGAACGGAAATTATTGGACGAAGTCAATAAATACCAGCCGACAGAAATCATCTGTAATGAAGCATTTTATATCAGCGGAATTGATATCGATGATATGAAAAACCGTATGGGAATCGTAATTTATTCTCTGGATGCATGGTATTTTTCTGATGAGACAGCACAGATGACTTTAAAGGATCATTTTAAAGTCAGGGATTTAGAAGGACTTGGTCTTGCAGATTATGACAGCGGCGTCGTTGCAGCCGGTGCATTATTAAAATACCTTTACGAGACACAGAAAACACCCCTTTCCAATCTGGTGGCAATTCATCCGTATACCACCGGAAAATTCATGATTATTGACAGTTCTACCAGACGAAACTTAGAGCTGGTTGAAACCCTCCGGGAAAAGCAAAAGCGTGGTTCTCTCCTTTGGGTATTGGATAAGACCAGGACAGCCATGGGAGCAAGAACCTTAAGAAGCTTTGTGGAACAGCCATTAATTGAGCGTACGGAAATAGAAGAACGTTATGATGCCATTGACGAATTTAATACCAATGCCATCACAAGAGAAGAAATCCGGGAATATTTAAATCCGGTCTATGATCTGGAACGGTTGATTACCCGTGTTACTTATCAGACCGCAAATCCAAGGGATTTGATTGCATTTCGCAATTCCATACATATGCTGCCACCGATTAAGACACTGATGAGTGATTTTCAGTCACCACTTTTAAAACGTTTATATGAGCAGCTGGATACGTTGGATGAATTATACGAATTAATCGAACGCTCCATTGCGGAAGAACCGCCACTTACCCTTCATGACGGCGGCATCTTAAAAGAGGGCTATAACGTAGAGGTGGACCGCCTGCGGAAAGCCAAGACAGATGGAAAGAGCTGGCTTGCTGATTTGGAGGCAAAAGAGCGGGAGAAAACCGGAATCAAGAATCTGAAAATCAAATATAACAAAGTATTTGGCTATTATCTTGAAGTAACCAATTCCTTTAAAGACATGGTGCCGGACTATTTCACCAGAAAGCAGACTCTGGCAAATGCTGAGCGTTTTATTACACCGGAATTAAAAGAATTAGAGGATGTTATCCTAGGTGCGGAAGACAAGCTGATTGTCTTAGAATATGAACTGTTCCGGGAAGTCCGCCAGAAGGTGGCGGATGAAGTGGTCCGTATCCAGAAGACCGCCAAAGCAGTGGCGCAGATTGATGTATTTGCATCTCTTGCAACGGTAGCGGAACAGAATAATTACTGCCGTCCGAAATTAAACGAAAAAGGTCTTATCGACATCAAAGATGGCAGACATCCGGTAGTAGAACGGATGATTCAGAATGAAATGTTTGTGGCAAATGATACTTATCTTGATAATGGCAGCAACCGTGTGTCCATTATTACCGGTCCGAATATGGCAGGAAAGTCCACCTATATGCGACAGAGTGCGTTGATTGTACTGATGGCTCAAATCGGAAGCTTTGTTCCGGCAAAATCAGCCAAAATTGGAATTGTAGACCGTATTTTTACCAGAGTAGGGGCTTCTGATGACCTCGCCAGCGGACAGAGTACCTTTATGGTTGAAATGTCAGAAGTGGCAAACATATTACGGAATGCCACTTCCAACAGTCTTTTGATTTTAGATGAAATCGGACGTGGAACCAGTACCTTTGATGGATTGAGTATTGCCTGGGCAGTGGTAGAGCATATCAGTAATCCAAGGCTTCTTGGCGCAAAGACATTATTTGCAACCCATTATCATGAACTGACGGAGCTGGAAGGCAAATTAAACAGCGTAAATAACTACTGCATTGCAGTAAAAGAAAAGGGTGATGATATCGTTTTCCTGCGCAAGATTGTAAAAGGCGGAGCTGATAAGAGTTACGGTATCCAGGTAGCAAAGCTTGCGGGAGTGCCGGATAATGTCATTGAGCGTGCCAAAGAAATTGTAGAAGAATTAAGTAATAATGATATTACGGAAATTGTTCAGAATATCAGTGCGGAGGGAAGCAGTAAACGCAGCAAACCGAAGTTGGACGAGGTGGATTTAGAACAGATTTCACTGCTTGATACCATGGACAACGATACGATATTAAACGAATTAAAAGAACTGGATTTGGGTCAGATGACACCAATCGAAGCAATGAATAAGTTATACGAATTACAGAATAAAGTGAAAAACAGATGGTAAAGGAGGTGGATGGCGTTATGCCACAGATTGCACTGTTAAGTCAGGAAACAATTGATAAAATTGCGGCAGGAGAAGTCATCGAACGACCAAGCTCGGTGGTAAAGGAGTTAGTGGAAAATGCGATAGATGCAGGTTCCAGTGCAGTAACGGTTGAAATCAAAGAAGGTGGAATATCCTTTATCCGTATTTCGGACAATGGTTGCGGAATCGAAAGGGAACAGATTCCTTTGGCATTTTTGCGTCATTCCACCAGTAAGATTAAATCCGTAGAAGATTTGTTTACCGTTACATCCTTAGGGTTCCGAGGTGAAGCATTATCAAGTATCGCAGCAGTAAGTCAGGTGGAACTCATTACAAAGACGAACGGTGATTTTACCGGATCCCATTATCTCATTGAAGGCTCAAAGGAAGTCTCTTTAGAAGAAATCGGTGCGCCGGATGGAACCACTTTTATTGTACGGAATCTTTTTTATAATACACCGGCAAGAAAGAAATTCTTAAAATCCGCCCAGACAGAAGGCACCTATATTCATGAACTGATGCAGCGGATGATTTTATCCCATCCAGACGTAGCTTTCAAATTTATCATGAATAATCAGGTAAAACTGCAGTCATCCGGAAATGGAAATATCAAGGATATTATCTACCATTTATACGGAAGGGATATTACAAAAGCGCTGCTTCCGATTGCACATGAAAGCGAGCTTTTTAAAGTCAGTGGATTTATTGGAAAGCCGATGATTTCCAGAGGAAACCGGGGCTACGAATTATATTTTGTCAATGGCAGATTTATCCGGAGCCAGATTTTATCCAAAGCTATAGAGGATGCCTTTAAACCGTTTCTGATGCAGCATCAGTATCCCTTTACGGTACTTTATTTTGAGATTGACAGCAGTCTTTTGGATGTAAATGTGCATCCCACCAAGATGGAACTTCGTTTTTCCAACCAGCAGGAACTGTACAGGGAAGTGCAGAGTATTTTATCGGCATCGCTAGTGCACCGTGATATTATACCGGAAGTTCCGGTGGATACACCAAAGAAAAACGAAATGGAAGTTCCTAAGATAGAGAAGGTAATGCCAGAGCCATTTGAGCAGAAACGTTTGGAAGAAATCCGGAAGGCAGTACGAAAAGACAGTCCTTACGAAATAAAATATCCTGTCAGCAGACCAATGGGAACCGGGTCAGTCAGCTCTGCGGCACAGGAAAAGCTTCTTGATACGATAAAATCAATGCCACCGGAAGATATGATGGAAGAACGGATTCAGAAAGAGCCGCTTCCGGAACAATCGAAAAAAGAACTGGAAAAAGAACTGGCAAAAGAAGCCTATGTCCTCCGGGAGGAAGAAACCTACGGAGCAAAGCCGGAAGGAAGCTATGAACAGGGTTCTTTCTTAAAAGAAGAGGAGATGGCAAAGCAGAAGATTATAGGACAGCTTTTTGACACCTATTGGCTGGTAGAATATAACGACAGACTGTTCATCGTAGACCAGCATGCTGCCCATGAGAAAGTCATGTATGAGAAATTAAAAAAGCAGTTTGAGAAGAAAGAGTTTACTTCTCAGGCTATCAGCCCGCCGATTGTCATAACATTATCCATGCGTGAGGCAGATGTACTGGAGCGATTCAAAGAACAGTTTACGAAGCTAGGTTTCGAAATTGAGCACTTTGGTGGTGCAGAATACAGTATCTGCGGAGTGCCGGGTAATCTTTACCGGCTGAATACCAAGGATGTATTGATTGAAATGTTAGATGAGCTTACTGATGGCATATCCGAGCGGGCAACTGCGGATGTTATTTTAGATAAGATTGCATCCATGTCCTGCAAAGCGGCGGTGAAAGGAAGCCAGAGACTGAGCCTGCCGGAAATGGAACAGCTTATGAAGGATTTGATGAAGCTTGATAATCCATATAACTGTCCACATGGAAGACCAACGATTATTGCCATGTCAAAATATGAAATTGAGAAAAAGTTCAAGCGGATTGTGTAGGATGATATGATGAAGAAACCAATTGTAGTATTGACAGGTCCTACTGCAGTAGGAAAAACAGAATTATCGATTCAGCTTGCAAAGGCTATTGGCGGAGAGATTATCTCCGCCGATTCCATGCAGGTGTATAAATATATGGATGTGGGCTCTGCAAAAATCACACCGGAAGAAATGGATGGTGTACGTCATTATCTGGTGGATGAATTGGAGCCTTTCGAGGAATTCCATGTGGTAAAATTTCAGGAATATGCGAAAAAATATTTAAACGAAATTTATGACCACGGAAAGATTCCGATTATTGCCGGCGGCACCGGATTTTATATCCAGGCACTGTTAAATGATATTGATTTTACGGAACAGGAAAGCGACAGTGCATACCGGAAAGAGTTGGAAACACTGGCAGAAGAACATGGCAATCAGTATCTTCATGACCGGTTGAAGGAAGTGGATCCGGAATCTGCCGAAGCCATCCATCCGAATAACAGAAAACGCGTCATCCGTGCGTTGGAATTCTATCAGGAGACCGGAGGAAAGATTTCTGAGCATAATGCAAAAGAGCAGATGCGGACTTCACCTTATAATTTTGCCTATTTTGTATTAAATGATGAGCGCAGCCACTTATACAAAAGAATCGATGCCAGAGTAGATAAAATGATAGAAGATGGACTGGAAGCAGAAGTCCGCCGCTTAAAGGAAATGGGCTGCACCAAAGATATGGTGGCAATGCAGGGAATTGGCTATAAAGAAATGTTATCCTATCTTGATGGCGGTTATTCTTTGGAAGAAGCAGTTTATATTATCAAGCGGGAAACAAGACATTTTGCCAAACGGCAGATTACATGGTTCAAACGGGAACGGGATGTCATCTGGCTTAACAAAAATGAGTTCGATTATAAAAATGAGGCAATTCTTGCATACATGATAAAGATACTTAAGGAAAAAGCTATTATTTCTTAAGTTTTTATTCATACAAAAAGAAAGAGAACATTATATGATAGACTTGCTGTAATTTAGAAAGAAATTGCAGCCGGAAAGACGAGGAAAATGATGAAAGACGAAATGATTGAAAAAAAATATGAAGAAATGGGTATCAGCAAAGAAGTATACCGTTTTGGAAAAAAGATAGAGGATGAATTAAAAGAACGTTTTGCAGCAATTGATGCAACAGCAGAATATAATCAGATGAAAGTAATTGATGCCATGCAGAAAAACAGAGTTTCCGCAGAATGCTTTGCCATGTCCAATGGATATGGATATAACGATCTGGGAAGAGATACACTGGAAAAAGTATACGCAAGTTGTTTCCATGGAGAAGATGCTCTGGTCCGTCCGCAGATTACCTGTGGAACCCATGCACTGGCACTGGCATTGATGTCAAATTTAAGACCGGGGGACGAATTATTATCACCGGTAGGAAAACCGTACGATACCTTAGAGGAAGTTATCGGTATCCGACCATCCAAAGGCTCACTGGCAGAATATGGCATTACTTACCGCCAGGTAGATTTACTTTCCGATGGCAGCTTTGATTATGAGAATATCAAAAAAGCAATCAATGAGAAAACACATCTTGTGACCATTCAGCGTTCCAAGGGATACCAGACAAGACCTACCTTATCTGTAGAGCGGATTGGAGAACTGATTTCCTTTATCAAATCCATAAAACCGGACGTTATCTGTATGGTAGATAACTGCTATAGTGAATTTGTAGAAGAAAGAGAGCCGCTGGATGTAGGAGCAGACATGATTGTAGGTTCCTTGATTAAGAATCCGGGTGGCGGACTGGCACCAATCGGCGGCTATATTGTCGGCAAACAAGAATGTGTGGAAAATGCAGCATACCGCCTGACTTCTCCGGGACTCGGCAAAGAAGTGGGTGCTTCCTTAAATGTAATTTCTTCTTTTTATCAGGGACTGTTTCAGGCACCGGTAGTTACAGCAGGTGCATTAAAGGGTGCAATTTTTGCTGCAAATATCTACGAAAGACTGGGCTTTGCCGTTGTGCCGAATGGTACAGAGAGCCGTCACGATATTATTCAGGCAGTTACCTTAAACAGCCCGGAAGGTCTGATTGCATTCTGCAAAGGAATTCAGGCTGCAGCGCCGGTGGACAGCTATGTAACACCGGAGCCATGGGCAATGCCGGGCTATGACAGTGATGTCATTATGGCTGCCGGGGCATTTGTACAGGGTTCCTCCATTGAATTAAGTGCCGATGGTCCGTTAAGAGAGCCGTATGCCGTATATTTTCAGGGTGGACTGACCTGGTATCATGCAAAACTTGGAATCCTGATGTCTTTACAAAAACTTTATGAACAGAAACTTGTTAATGAAGATATGATGTGTTAATATAAAGTATATGCCTTTTTGGAAGAAATGGGTTACCGGTGAGAGTAGAAAGAGGTTATAATATGACGGCAAAAAATCTGCCAGTCTCCGAACAGCCCTATGAAAAGTGCTTGAAATCCGGGGCGGCATCCCTATCGGATGCAGAGCTTTTAGCGGTAATTATCCGCTGTGGCACAAATGGAAGTTCTTCAACAGAAGTAGCAAAGCAAGTATTGAGCAAACGCACCGGAAATCTTTTAGGGCTTTATCAGATGAGTCTTAAGGAATTACAGGAGGTTCCGGGTATCGGGAAAGTAAAAGCAATCCAGTTAAAGTGTATTGCAGAGCTTTCAAAACGGATTGCACAGACCGGACGCCAGCAGACAGTTGTAATGCAGAATGCTTTTTCCGTAGCAGACTATTATATGGAACAGCTTCGGCATGAAGAAAAAGAACATCTGATGCTTTGCATGTTTGATACGAAGTGTCATCTGATTGCAGATTCCATTCTTTCAATTGGCACAGTAAATGCCTCACTGATTTCCCCGAGGGAGATTTTCTTGAAAGCATTTGAATATCATGCAGTACATGTGATTTTAGTGCATAATCATCCCAGCGGAAATCCGCTACCAAGCAGGCAGGACATTGAAGTTACCAGAAAGATAGTAGAAGGCGGCAGGCTTCTTGGAATTGAGCTTGCTGATCATATTATTATTGGTGATAAAAAATATTTTAGTTTTAAAGAACAGGAAATGTTATGATTTCCGGAGGGAGAAAGAAATGTCGAATAACATTTATGGAATTGATCTTGGAACCTCTAATATGAAGGTATATTG
>ERZ1034678.1028-NODE-1028-length-14483-cov-22.551705_pt1 | contig 14483 bp, 10 predicted proteins | sample MGYA00520640_ERZ1034678 | MGnify/ENA primary metagenome ERZ1034678 (study PRJEB33766, sample SAMN09781767) | gut metagenome | biome: gut microbiome | host: Homo sapiens | place: Madagascar | study: EMG produced TPA metagenomics assembly of the PRJNA485056 data...
AGGATATCTCGCTTTTCATGTTTTCAATGTGTAACACATGTATTGTAATCCTACAAAAAAATGCGGAAAAGGAAGAGGGCATGCGGGATCAAAGCCTCTCAGGTGCTTATCACACGCGCCTCTTTGCCCCATAGCCCCAGCAGAAACTGCCGTGCTTCTTTCGAGATAAAATGCACGGCTCTCTCTATGGAGCTGCCTGGATCCATTATTTCTTCTTCTTCTCGTCCTTCTTCCGTCTTTTCTTTTTCTTTCTTCGGCTTCTTGACCTTATGGTGTACGTCTTTTCCCGCCTTTTCGCCTTTGGCATCACCCGCGGCTTCGATGGCCTTTCTGTCTTCTTCGGCTTCTTTGGCGGCGAGACGACCAGACTCTGCATCTGCTGCTTCCTGCTTAGCCGTCATCGCTTCCGCGTGCTCCCGATCTACGTCTCCTTCGCTCATTCTGGGCAGGACGACAGTGACGGTCGTGCCTTCCCCTTCGGTGCTTTCGATAGAGAGCATGCCTTTGTGCTTTTCTACGATATGCTTGCAGATAGCAAGTCCCAGTCCGCTGCCGCCGGTCGCTTTGTTCCGGCTCTCTTCGGCACGGTAGAAGCGCTCAAAAACACGTCCCTGCTTATCCTTCGGGATGCCGATGCCTGTATCCGATACCGTAAGGATCATCTTATCTGCCCCCTCCGGTGAAAGGCGTGCGTATACATCCCCGCCTTCATGGTTGTATTTCACCGCATTATCCAGGAGATTCATGATAAGCTCAGAGAGAAGTGCTGCATTGCCATAGGTATAAAGCGGGTCTGTATCCACGTGCACCTTGACATGCTTGGCATCTGCCTGTGGAGAAATGAGATCAGCTGCATACCGCACCAAGCTGTCCACAGAGACGGTCTTCCATGTGATGGTGGTCTCTGTCTCCTCGATCTTAGAAAGATGCATGATGGTATCGATCAGTGTCAGCATTCGCTGGGATTCATTCACGATGCGGCTGCCGAAGAGCCGCACTTCCTCGGGCTTCTGGTACATGCCATTGGCAATCATTTCTGCGAACCCGCTGATAGAGGTCAGCGGTGTCTTCAGCTCATGCGAAACATTGGCAGAGAATTCGCGGCGCATTTTTTCAGCCATATAAGAAGCCGTCATATCACGAAGTACGATGAGAAGACCGGATTCTCCGTCAGTCAGTACGATCCGATTCATGACCATACGGAAGGGCTTATCAAAAAGGTACATGGTGTACTCCTGCTTCCCCTCGCTGTGGTAGGCTTTGCCGATGACGCGAAGCCAGTCCTCATCATGATAAAGGCTCGCTATACGGCGGAAGCGCTTGTTTTCGTTCGGATGGAAAATATCTTCGATCGTCTTATTGTAATCGATGATCTCCCGGCTGCCATTCAGAAGGATGATGCCGTCTGTGATGGTATCGACCACGATGCGGATCGTATTTCTTTCCTCTTCGATATCCTCCATATAGTTTTCGATATCATTGTGCTGCTCTTCGACCTTGCGGATGAGAGGACGCAGCTCCTTATATTCCGGCGGCAACTCGTCCACCTTCTCCCCCTTCATGATACGCTGCACGAGGTCTCCCAAGAGATGGAAGGGTTTCAAAATGCTTTCTGTCTCCCGTTCCGCAGCAGCCAGACAGCCCACGGTGAAGACCAGGAGGAAGATGAAGATCTCCGGTAAGTAGGAGGAGTAGCCTTTGTAATTCACCATGCGTCCGCTTGACAGCCGGAGTACCGTGCCGTCATCTGCTCTGACGGCATAATAGCTCTTCGGCTTGTCAAAGGAGTCCTTATGCACTTCGTGTCCACTGCCCGTCGCAAATGCCGCCTTCACTTCGCCGCTTGCCTTGTAATCCTCCTCTTTGTGGTCACTGTCATAGATGACAGAGCCATCGGTATCGAGCCAGACGATGTGAATGGCACGTTCATTGTCTTTGAAGACCCAGTCCAGATACTCGATGCTGCTCTCTTCCTTGTCCTTGGAGACAGCACCGGAAACGACACGCGCCGTGCGCCCGAGCTCCGCACTGATCTGCTCCTGCATGCCCTGGTAATATAAGATGGCCGAGAGTATGAATGTCACGACCACGGATATGATGCCCATAAAGAGCAGACTTTTATAAATTCTTCCTCTCATGTGTTTCTCCTACGTGAGTTGTATTAGTAGAAATATAAAATAGAGCAGCATAGCCGCCTATGCATGACTCCATAGGTAATAGGTTATAAATCAGGGATTAGGGGATTAGGGATTAGGGGCCTTGAGTGACTTGTGACTGGTGACTAGTGACTGGAATGCCAGCTCATGGCATCGCCATGATTTATACTTCGCGGCGCTTCCATATTTTTATGCGCCGCGCCACCATTTCGCATTTCTCATTTCTAATTTCTCATTCAATCGAGGCTTTCATCCGCAATCCAAGGGCGCTCCGCCCCAAGGGCTAACCCCAAGCCTCTTCCCTATTTTCTATCCCCCAGCCTGTAGCCCACGCCGCGGATCGTGCGAATAAGAGAGCCTTCCTCCCCAAGCTTCTGACGAAGGCTCATGATGTGCATATCGATGGTACGGCTTTCCATCTCAAAAGGAGAATCCCATACCGATTGCATGATCTGATCGCGGGACAGGACGATGCCCTTGTTCAGCAGAAGATAACAGAGCAGGTCGAATTCTTTGAGAGTCAGCTGGATTTCTTTTCCGCCTACTGTGACGACGTGCTGCTCCTGATCCACGACGATATGACCGTAAGAGAGCAGCTTCTTATTCGGCTCCGTCGCTTTTTTGGTTCGTCGAAGGACCGAACGGATCCGCGAGAGCAGCTCCATGATGCCGAAAGGCTTCGTCACATAGTCATCCGCTCCGCAGTCAAGCCCTTTTACGATATCGAACTCACTTGTTTTCGCCGTCATCATGATGATCGGGACCGTCTGCATGGCTCCGCTCCCCGGCGCTCTCATTTTCTTCAGAATGGTCAGCCCATCCTCACCCGGAAGCATGATATCAAGGAGCAGCATATCAGGACTATTTTTCTGCAGCGCATCATACAGCGCATTGGCATCACCAAAGCCTTCGACCCTGTACCCCTGCCCCCGGAGTGCATAACTCACCAACTCGCGAATACTTTCATCATCTTCTACACAGTAAATTAAAGGCATGAGATCCTCCTGCTTGATCACCGAAAAAAGTCAAATTCACTTGCATCGATTCGAACCGATCAAAAGAACAAAAATACGAGATGAGAAATGGTGCTGCCTCGCCCAATGCTATAGCGCTGAAATAAAAAAGAAACACCCAGTCTATCTGAATCGATGCGGCGCTCTATGATTTTCACGCCGTCACCTTCATTTCCCATTCCTGATTATCCATCCTATCCAAAAGCCGGCACGCCAGAGACCTTGATCGTCTCTGACCCGCCGGTGAAGTATTCCTTATTATTTTATCATATGAAATCAACCAAAGTTACCGGAAATGTAACGAATCGTTCGTTCTTTCTGCGGATTCTCGAAAATCTGTCTGGTTTCGCCGTATTCGACCATTTCACCAAGATAGAAGAAGGCTGTCTTGTCAGCGATACGCTGTGCCTGCTGCATGTTATGGGTGACCATGATGACCGTGTAGCGTTCCTTGAGCTTTACAGCGAGTTCTTCGATATGCGCTGTGGAGATCGGATCGAGGGCAGAGGTCGCTTCATCCATCAGGAGAACATCAGGCTCTACGGCAAGGGCTCTGGCGATGCAGAGACGCTGCTGCTGACCGCCGGAGAGCCCAAGAGCAGACTTATGCAGGCGGTCTTTCAGTTCGTCCCAGATGGCAGCCTGACGCAGGCTGCTTTCTACGATCTCATCCAGATCTGCTTTCTTAGTGATTCCTTTCAGGCGAGGACCATAAGCGACATTATCATAGACGCTCTTCGGGAATGGATTCGGCTGCTGAAAAACCATGCCAACATGGCGGCGAAGAACGATCGGATCGATATCTTTGTAGGCATCGACACCGGCAAGAAGGATCTCCCCTTCTACACGGCAGGACGGGATGAGGTCATTCATGCGGTTCAGAGAGCGCAGGAAGGTCGATTTCCCGCAGCCGGACGGTCCGATGAGTGCGGTGATCTGGTTCTTTTCAATGCGAAGATTGATCCCCTTCAGTGCTTGAAATGAGCCATAGTAAAGATCGACATTCTTGCAATCGAAACTTATATTGTTATATACAGAGATGGCTGGTGAGCCAGCAGGAGCCGGGACAGCGACTGAGTTTCCATTATAATACATTATGCATGTTCTCCTTCTGTTTTCTTAGTAATGTAGTGACTGATGAGGCGAGCGCCTATGCTGAATGAGAGCACCATGAGCATCAAAACAGCAGAAGCTGCAGCTGCCGTATCAGCGGCAGATCCGCCGACGCCCTCGGTGCGGGATGCCCAGACCTGCAGGGACAGGGTTTCACCCGGGCGGAATGGATTCAGCGGGCAAACAGGCGATGTGATATCCCACACCTGCCAGCTGATGTCGGTGCTCATGCCTGCGGTGTAAAGGAGTGCAGCGGCTTCGCCGAATCCTCGGCCGGCTGCAAGGATGATGCCGGTCACGATTGGTCCGATGGCCGCCGGCAGCATGACCTTCCAGATGGTCTCGAAGTGGGTCGCCCCCAGTGCAAGGCTACCTTCTTTGAAGCCATGCGGCAACGCTTTCAGTGCATCGTAGGTTGTCGCAGTGATAAGCGGCAGAGACAGGACAGACACCGCCAAAGCGCCTGCGAAGAGGTTCCACTGGGATCCGACCATGATGATGAAGACCAGGTAGCCAAAAAGGCCGACCACGATCGAAGGGAGAGAGGATAATGTTTCAATGGCGATGCGAAGAGCATTGATGATGCGACCTTCCGGTGCATATTCCGCCATGTACACACCGGCAAAAATACCGATCGGTACAGAAATCACAAGAGAGAGGAAAACAAGATAAACGGTGTTAAAAAACTGATTTCCAATACCGCTTGCTTCAAAAGAGAAGATCTCCGGACGGAAGGCTTTGATACCGCCCCAGACCACATACATCGTGAAGGCAATGAGAAGCAGGACGAAGGCACCGGACACCACATAGAAGACAGCCGTCGCGAGATTATCGGACATATGCGCCCTCTTCAGTGAGCCGCTCACATGGCGAAGGTCGTCCGCCGAAAGGGAAGAATTCGGGTTCATCAGATTTTCTCCTTTCTGGCAGCGATCAGATGAATGATCAGAATGAAAAGAAGGGAAACGATAAAGAGCAGGAGTGCCATGGACCACAGGGCTGCATTGAATTCGCCGCCGTCCATAGCACCGCCCATATCGGAGGCAATCGCAGACGTCAGGTTGTTCGTCGGGTCAAGCAGGCTCTTCGGGAATGCGCGCATCTTCCCGATGACCATGGAAACAGCGAGTGCTTCGCCAAAAGCTCTGGCCAAGCCGAGCACGATAGCAGTCAGGATGCCCGACATCGCAGCGGGGAGAAGCACTTTATAAATCATCTGCCAACGGGTAGAGCCAAGACCATAGGCGCCTTCGATATACTTCTGATTCACGCTGCGGATGGCATCGGCGGAGACGGAAGTGATCGTCGGATAGATCATGACGGAAAGCACGATCGCTGCCGCCAGCACCGACTGCCCGTGAGAGCGGTCAAATACCTTCTGGATGAGCGGTACCAGGACGACCAGCCCGACCCAGCCGTAAACAACAGATGGGATCCCGACGAAGATCTCTACCGCCGGACGAATGATCTTTTCCCCGATTTTAGGAGAAATCTGTGTCATGAAGATCGCCGTGGAAAGGCTAAAAGGGATGGCAATGACCAGCGCGACCGCGCAGGTCAGGATAGAGCCCCAGATGTAGATCGCCGCACCGATCTGTCCACCGCCGACTTCGGTATCCGTCGGTTTCCAAACCGGAGAGAAGAGAAACTCACTCACAGAGTGATGAAACTGTGTAAACGAAAGCATGCCTTTCGCCAAGAGGAAGCAGCCGATGGCGATCGTCAGGACGACCAGGAATCCGCCGCAGAGAGTCGAGAGGCTTTTGCCAAAATATTCTCTTCGGAACATATGCTGGTTCGTACCGCTGCCCTCCATATTGACTCCTTTTTCAAAAATCGGGACCATGGATCATTCTCCTTGATAGAAACGGGAAAGAGACTGCCTAAAGCAGCCACTTCCCCCGTCTTCTGTAAGCGTTATTGTAAAATCGTATTTAATTTGTTTGGACAAAGGGCTGAGCTTAGCAGTCAGGCATTACAGGTGACTGGTGACTAGTGACTGGTAGCTAGGGATTAGGTTTGCGATACGAGAAAACCGCTAGTTTCAAACCTCCGCGGCGCTTCCATATTTTTATGCGCCGCACCAGCACTCCTCACTCCTAACTCCTCACTCCTAACTGGCGAGCAAAGCTTTCATCCACAATCAGTGGATAAGCCGCCCCACGGGCTAACCCCCATTTATTTCTTCATTTTGGAAGAAACGCCGTAGCCCTGTTTTTCGATCTCTACGCCATATTCATCAGAGAGAATGTAGTCGAGGAAGGCTTTGACGGCACCGGTCGGTTCACCCTTGGTGTACATGTGTTCATAGCCCCAGACCTTGTACTTGCCATTGTAGGTATTTTCCAGAGTCGGTGCCACGCCGTCGATCGCAAGAGCTGCCACGTCTTTGTTATTGACAAGGTATGGAAGAGCGACATAGCCGATAGCACCCTTGGTCTGTGCGACGCTCTGGATCAGTGTACCGCTGTCATCTGTTTCCAGAGATTTGTTGGATGCTTCTTCCTGACCAGCCAGTGCCAGTTCCGTGAAGAGAGCACGGGTGCCGGAGGTGGTCGGACGGGTGACAAGGACGATCGGTTCATCCGGGCCGCCTACCTCTTTCCAGTTGGTGACTTTGGCTGTGAAGACATCCTGCAGCTGCTGGGAGGTCAGGCTCTTCACTTTGTCAGCGATATCTTTATTGATGATGGTAGCAACAGTCATGGTGCAGACCTTATGGTCTACGAGGCCTTTGGCTTTTTCAGCCGGCAGCTTCTTTTCAGCCGGTACATCGGAATTGCCGATGTTGACAGAGCCTTCAGCGACCTGCTTCAGACCGGTACCGGAACCGCCGGCATTCAGAGTCAGAGATACTTCCGGATTCTTGCTCTTGAACTTAGCAGCCGCATCCTTTACCAGCGGAAGCAGTGCGGAAGAACCGGAAGAAGTGACCTGTCCTGTCACCTTCGCGCCGGAAGCAGCCCCGCTCTTTGCCGGCTCACTGTTTCCGCCGCAGCCTGCTGCTGCGATCAAAGCGGTAGAAGCCAGTGCCAGTGCCATCATTTTTTTGAGTTTCATTTTGTGTCCTCCTTAGAGACATACCTTTTATTTTTGTTTTCTCTTGCGTTGATATTTGTAGTCTAAAGGATGGATGTAAAAAAGAAAGGATGAGTGGTGTACAAGTATGGTTTAGATTGTAAATGGAATGTAAATCCCAAGTTCAATGGATTCAACGGGTTCAACGGGTTCAACGGAGAAGGTGGCGGCTTTCGCCGCATATTTATATGAGGCGATGCCCGAAGGCAGGACGTTTGCATCCCTGTCCACTCTTGCTGAAAACTTTTTTAAAAATCAAAAAACTGTTCAGCATAGTGAAAAGTTTTTCCATTTTTGGAAATTTGTTCACTATACTGAACAGTTTGATTCATCGATCTATTTCTCATCCAATGATTGCATGAGAAGAAAATCTTTGAGTTTCACATGACGCACGGTACTGGTCGAATAATCAAAATCATCATTTGTGATGAGAATTTTTTCTCGCGCATTATCAAGTCCCGCAAACGCCCCCATCTCTCTGTCATACGCTTTCTCTTCCGCCACCGTGTATGCCACCTGGATGAGATACTCCCTCTGCCCTTTGGCTGCGATGAAGTCGATTTCCTGTCCCCTGTTATTATATACATACACTTCATAACCCATATAGATAAGCTCGTTATACACCACATTCTCCAGATTATGCGTCACATCATAGCGTCCAAACGGCTGATGAATCGTATTGAAAGCCACATCTTCATCATATAACTTCTCAAAAAAGTCCAGTTTCTTCTTTGCTTTCAGAGAATACTGTGAGACTTGGCGAATCGCATATGCCTCCTCCAGATACCCCAAGTACTTCATGACCGTGTTGACAGAAATCTGTACTTTCTGACTGCGCAGATATTTTGAAATCGAATTGGCACTGAAGATACGCCCATTCGAAACCATGATGTACTCGACCAACCGCCGGAACACTTCCGCCTTGCGGATTTGATATCGATTCATAATATCATTCAAGACAATCGTCCGGTGCAGATCCTCCAAGTATCGCAGCATGGCTTCTTTCTCCCGAAATTCCAGACGCTTCGGAAATCCTCCATAAATAAGGTACTCACTGATCGGCGCCTCTTCTCCGAGTTCTTTGGCATACGCTGCTATCTCTTTGTACACGAAGGGCCGTATGCAGAACGCCACATATCGCCCCGACAATTCCTTGGTGAATTCTTTCGACAACAATTTGGAATTACTGCCCGTAACAAAGAGCGAAATATCCTCCAGACGCAGCGTGCGACAGGCTAGATTCCAATCCTTGACCAACTGCACCTCATCCAGAAACACATAGCACTTGCCCTCCTTTCGTCGGGCCAGCACATAGGAAATCAAGCTGTCTGCATCAGGAATCTCCCGCAGCAGCCGCGTGTTTTCGAAATTTAGAGAAAGAACCTGCCGTCCCGCTTGCTCCAGCTCCTCTTTGATCTGACTCAATATGACCGATTTCCCGGAGCGGCGAATCCCTGTGATGATCTTGATCAGATCACTGTCATAGAATGGACGGATCTGGGAAATGTAATGTTCTCGTAGTATCATCTGTCTCACCTCTTTTTGTTCATTATACTGAAAAGTTTTCCAAAAATCAAAAAACTGTTCAGTATAGTGAAAAGTTTTTCCATTTTTGGAAATTTGTTCACTATACTGAACAGTTTGAACATGGAGCGGAAAGGAGGCACACCTAGGCTGCATCCTTTCTACTTATTAGAAAACGACGCTATTGTTATTGTCTTTTTTTGCCTGTTCGTAAGCCTGCTGCGCTTCCGCATATGTGCGGTAGCCGCTTGGCCTTCCGACGATCTCAGCGGCCGGCTTCCTATACTCGCTTCCCTTGGATGCAAGAGCGGGCTGCCCATCATTATACTGCTTCTGATCCATCCACACACGATTCTTCATGACATAGTAGCTGCTGCCATCATAGTAGTAAGAGAGCACGGACTCATTGCTGTAATTATCAGACGACCCTGTCAGCTGCGCATTCGATAAATCCTCCGTGCTCCAGTAAAGTCCCACGGAATCCCTGCTGATGGAATTCGGATACTTCGGCCCTTCGCCATGATAATAGGTCCATTGCGTTGCCCCGAGCTCAGAGGTCAGCTTGGCGATGTCAGTATCATTCCTGTCAGTATCATCCAGCCAGGTATCCATCAGGATCCCTCGGTTTGTATTTTTATCGCCTGCCTGCATATGGACGTTGCCAAGGTTATACTTTTTGTAGAGTGCCTTCAGCTTGTCAATGGAAGGCTGGATATCGAAGGCTGCCTTTTCTCCCTTTGAGGCATGCTCCAGAAGACCTCCCGCATCTGCAAAGACACCTTTGACGGAGCTGGCAAGACCTGCCTGATCGTAGATCCCCCAGCCGATACCGACGACGATCGCTAGCATCAGCGCGTACTCGACCATATTCTGACCCTTCGCTCTTTTTTCTTCACGAAATCCGTAAAGCATGCTTCTCTCCCCCCTTTCTTAAGGAAATACAGATGAAGCCGCACGATCAGGCGCCATCCGTATTTTCTTACTTCGTTTGTGTCGTCCCCATATAAATGTAATTTCCCCCATGCTCGGCCTTCACTTCCTTGTACTTTTTCTGTGCTTCCGCATAGGTGCTGTAGGTACCGATCACATTCGCCGGTGGCTTGCTATACTCTGCCGGTGCCTGTGATAAGGCATTGTTATTAAAGGCCCAATTTCTACCGATCTGATTCACAAAAGCTCGATTTTCAAGTACGTAGTACTTCTCCGTCAATGGATCATAGCGATAGGAAAGAACGGTTTCCTTGCTATAAGGGTTATTCCCCTCGGCATGCAACTCAGCGGATTTCAGATCTTCCGTCGTCCAATACAATCCGCCACCTTCAGTTCCCAACTTTCCGGCATTCTCGCCATTATAAAATGTCCACATCGTCGCGCCCAATTCCGTGGCCAGCTGTCCGATCTTGCTGTCCTTCTGGTCTTGATCGGTGAGCCAGCCGGACTGTATCATCCCGCGCTTGTAACTCATCCCCTCCGATGTATTTCCTGAGCTGTAATTGCCATTCTTTTGTATTTCGTCAAGGCGCTGGAAGATTTCATTCCAATTGATATTCGTCCCCTGCTTCTGCACCACAGTCAACAGATCCGATGTATTTCCGAACACATTCTTGATCGAGTCTGCGACTCCTGTCTGGGAGTAGATCCCCCATCCGATACCGATGATGATCGCGAGCATCAGCGCATACTCGACAAGATCCTGCCCCTTCTGTGGATTTTTGCAAAATGTGAACACTTTTTTCATCCTCCTTCATTGTCTATTGTCTATATTTTAGCAAAAAAAGGATAGGGAAATCAATGCGCCCTCCCAGTTGCTCTCACGATCAAAAACCGCCCTGCTTTGGCAGGACGGTTTTTTCAAGCGCTATGTATTTATCTTATTCGATAACCATGAGGAGGTCGCCGGATTCGATGCGCTGACCAGCCTTGACATGGATCTCACTCACGATACCATCCATCGGCGCGGTGATGGTGGTTTCCATCTTCATCGCTTCGGTGACGATGACGGGGTCGCCCTTCTTGACAGAGGAGCCTTTTTCGACGAGGAGTTTTACCACGGAGCCAGAGAGTGTCGCACCGACTTCGCCCGGTACGTCCTTGTCCGCTTTTCTGGAGGTATTCGCAGACTCTGCCACATGAGCATCGTGGATCTTGATCTCGCGCGGCATGCCGTTCAGCTCGAACTGAAGCTCTCTGTTGCCTTCCAGGTCCGGTTTTGTGACATTATCAAGGCGAACGAGGAGCATCTTGCCTTCATCGATGTTGATGCGGATTTCTTCACCGACTTTCATGCCGAAGAAATAGGTCGGCGTATCGAGGAGCGAGAGGTCGCCATACTTATGATAGCGGTCCATGTAGTCAGAGAAGACTTTCGGATAGATGCAGTAGGAGGAGACATCTTCTTCGCGGGTCGGGATGTGCTTCTCTTTCATTTCCATCTTGACTTCTTCAAAGTCGACATTCTCCGGCTGGCTTTCGAGGTGCGGCTTCTGTCCGCGCAGGATGATCTGCTGGAGTTTTTCCGGGAAGCCGCCATACGGGATGCCGAGCTTGCCGTCGAAGAAGTCGACAACGGACTGCGGGAAGTCGAGGGTATCTCCCTTTTCATAGATATCCTTCTCGGTCAGATGGTTCTGTACCATGAAGAGTGTCATATCGCCGACGACCTTGGAGGACGGGGTGACCTTGATGATATCGCCGAACATCATATTGACCTTCGCATACATGCGGCAGACTTCCGGCCACTGGGCTCCGAGACCGACAGCCGTTGCCTGCTGGCGCAGGTTCGAGTACTGTCCGCCAGGCATTTCATGCTGGTAAAGGGTCGTATTCGGATTCGTCATCTTGGAGTCGACACCTGCATAGTACGGACGGACACCCTGCCAGTAGCGGTCGATGGTCTCAAGCGCATCGATATCCAGCTGCGGCTGGCGCGGGTTATTCTGCAGTGCGTAGTACATGGAGGTCATGGACGGCTGGCTGGTACCGCCAGAGAGTGCGCCGGTCGCAACGTCTAAGATATCGACGCCTGCATCGACGGCTTTGGCATAGGAGTACAGGGTGCATCCGCCGCCTTCATGGCTATGGAGATGGATCGGGAGATCGACAGCATCTTTCAGCGCAGAGATCAGGGCATAGGCAGCTTCCGGCTTGAGGAGACCTGCCATATCTTTGATCGCGATGATATTCGCACCGGCATCCTGCATCTGTTTTGCAAGGTCGGTATAGTATTTCAGGGAGTACTTCTGGCGATTCGGATCCATGATATCGCCGGTGTAGCAGAAGCAGGCTTCAGCGAGCTTTTCTTTCTTGCGGACTTCGTCGATGGTGACGGTCATATGGCTGAGCTGGTTCAGGCAGTCGAAGATACGGAATACATCGACACCATTGTCAGCCGCCTGATCGATGAAGTGACGGACAACATTTTCCGGATAGTTGGTATAGCCGACGGTATTCGCACCGCGGGTCAGCATCTGGAAGAGGATGTTCGGTGCGGCTTTTCTCATCTGGCGAAGGCGTTCCCACGGGCTTTCATCAAGGAAACGATAAGCCACGTCGAAGGTCGCGCCGCCCCAGTTCTCGAAGGAGAAGAGCTGCGGGACATGGACCGCCGTATAATGGATGGCATTCATGATGTCATGGGTCCTGACGCGGGTCGCGAGCAGAGACTGGTGCGCATCACGGTACGTGGTATCCATGAACATGACTTCCTTCTGATCCATGACCCACTTGGAGAATTTCTCCGGTCCCATTTCATCGAGCAGCTGCCGGGTACCCTTCGGTGCTTCGATCTTGTCTGCATCGAGCAGCGGAAGCGGATTGAAATCCGGCTTTTCCTGATGGCCGGCACCGGCATAGCCATTGACGGTGATGTCGCCGATGTAGGAGAGCAGCTTCGTGCCGCGATCGGAAATCATATCCGGTTCCTGCAGGAGCCACGGGTTTCTGTCGATGTAGTTGACATCGCAGAGCCCTTCCTGGAAATCGCGGGTACGGAGCATGTTCTGCAGGAAATAGATATTCGTCTTCACGCCGGAAATGCGGAATTCTTCCATGCAGCGGAGCATCTTGTGGATGGTGTCCTTCGGATGAAGGGCATGCGCGGTGACTTTGACGAGGAGAGAATCATAGTACGGGGTGATGACAGCGCCGGTGTAAGCCGTGCCGGCATCGAGACGGATGCCAGGTCCGCCGCCGGAACGATAGGCGATGATCTTACCGGTATCCGGCATGAAATTGTTCTGCGGATCTTCCGTGGTGATACGGCACTGGATCGCAACGCCTTTGTACCAGATCTCATCCTGCTGGCCAATGGCGATCTCCGGCCCGTCAAGAGCATAGCCCTCAGCGATGAGGATCTGGCTCTTTACGATATCCACATTGGTGATCATTTCCGTGACGGTGTGTTCGACCTGGACACGCGGATTGACTTCGATGAAATAGAAGTGCTCTTCATCCTGATCGACCAGGAATTCGACCGTGCCGGCATTCACATAGTGGACATTCTTCATCAATTTGACAGCTGCATCGCAGATGTTCTTTCTGAGTGCCTTCGGAAGAGACCATGCCGGCGCCATTTCGATGACCTTCTGGTGACGGCGCTGGATGGAGCAGTCACGTTCGAAGAGATGCACCACATTGCCGTGCTCATCACCCATGACCTGTACTTCGATGTGCTTCGGGTTCATGATGCAGCGTTCGACATAGACCTCATCATCGCCGAAAGCCATCTTCGCTTCAGAGCGCGCACGATTGTACGCTTCTTCCAGATCTTCCATGCGATCGACATTTCTCATGCCACGTCCGCCGCCGCCATTGACGGCTTTGATCATGACCGGGAATCCGTAAGTTTCTGCGAAAGCCTTCACTTCGTCAAAGCTGTGAACCGCACCCTTGGTCCCCGGGATCATCGGGATCTGCGCTTTTTCTGCCTGAATGCGGGCATTCACCTTGTCACCGAACATGATAAGATGTTCGACCTTCGGACCGATGAAAATGATGCCTTCTTCTTCGCAGCGCTGAGCGAGCTTCGCATTTTCAGCAAGGAAGCCGTAGCCCGGATGAATGGCATCGACGTCATGCTCCTTACAGATACGGATGATATCTTCGATGTCAAGGTATGCGTCGATCGGCTTATCCCCTTCACCGACCAAGTAGGCTTCGTCCGCACGGTTTCTGTGCAGGGATAGGATATCTTCTTTCGAATAGATAGCCACGGTGCGGATGCCCATTTCACTGCAGGCTCGGAATACGCGGATCGCGATCTCGCCGCGGTTGGCTACCAGTACTTTATGGATTCGTCTCATGAGATTCTCCCTCTCAATAAAATAGAATAAACGCGATGATCGCGTCATTCTGATGCGCTTTTAGCGTTTGATAGTACTATTTTAACCAGTGAAAGGCGCAAAATCAATAGTCTGTATGAATTGGTATCAATCATGGTTTTAATAAATGATATGAATAGATGGGCATTGATATAGTATTCGTCATGTATTACGCTTATTATAATCACAAATTTATTATTTAGGGTTCAGGGGTTCAGGTTGATGGGTTCAGGGTTGTGGTGGCAGCTTCGCTGCAAAATATATATTTGCGGCGAAGCCGC
>ERZ1034678.1041-NODE-1041-length-14420-cov-28.266829_pt1 | contig 14420 bp, 12 predicted proteins | sample MGYA00520640_ERZ1034678 | MGnify/ENA primary metagenome ERZ1034678 (study PRJEB33766, sample SAMN09781767) | gut metagenome | biome: gut microbiome | host: Homo sapiens | place: Madagascar | study: EMG produced TPA metagenomics assembly of the PRJNA485056 data...
CAGGAATGACAGGACCAGAATCTGTAGTGTTACCATTACACCATATCCCAATATCTTAGCAATCATTATAAGCATTAATCATAATTGCGAGTGCAAAGGTACTACTTTTTTCTGAATTACCAAAAAAATCAGCGTCTTTTTTCTAAAAAATCTCAATTTTTATCGTTTTTCGGGGTTTTTCCATGTATTTAGCGTATCTTTGCAAGGCTTTTATAAAGAAAAAACATAAACGAGACAATTAATAGATAATCATCAATGAATACAACAAAACAATTAGTAGAGACAATTAAAGAAGGAATACAGGAAAAAAAAGGTAGTAAAATTGTGATTGCCGACCTAACGCACATCGATGGTACTATCGCAAAGTACTTCGTAATCTGTCAGGGCAACTCTCCATCACAGGTGGAAGCTATCGCTGAATCCGTAGGCGATTTCTGCAGAAAAAATCTGGGAGAAAAACCTGCAAATGTTGCGGGATTGGGAAATGACCAGTGGGTTGCTATCGACTTCGTGGATGTACTTGTGCATATCTTCCAACCAGAAGTTAGACAGTTCTATGATTTGGAGCACCTCTGGGAAGACGCCAACCTAACTGAGATTCCTGACCTCGACTAATCAGTGAGACAACTTCCTTTATCCGGAGTTGGTATATATATAATTAAAGTTGATATATATAATTAAGGTATAAATATAATAAGGTGTAAGACTACCATACTATAGTTTTATACACGATATAGGATTCATATAATATCAGAAGATATGGAACAAGGAAACAGAATGAACAATCATGGCGGCGGAAAACCGCCAAAGATGCCTCGGTTCAACATGAGCTGGCTTTACGTCATCATCCTCATCAGTTTGATAGTCGTCTTTCTGAATGGTGGTGGTGATGCATTAGGTGGAAGTGCAAGCAAAAAGGCTACTTACACTGAATTCAAGGAGTACATCGAAAAGGGATACGTACTGAGCGTTACTGCCAATAAGAACGACGGCAACCTGAAAGTGTACGTTGCCCCAAATCATATCAGAGATGTATATCATACCAGTGCGAAGAACGTAGGACCTGCTCCTTATGTTGAAGTGCAGTATGGTTCGATAGACGAAGTTGACAAATATCTCGACAACATGGTGAAGGCTAAGAAAATCAAATCTTACAACTATGTCAACGAGAAAGGCAACGACTTCATCAGCCTCCTGATCAACTTCGCCCCACTCATCATCTTCTTCCTCCTCATCTGGTGGGTATCTGGAAGAATGGGCGGTGGCATGGGCGGCTCTGGCGGCGGTATCTTCAATGTCGGCAAGAGCAAAGCACGCATGTATGAAAAGGGAAATACATTAGGTATTACCTTCAAGGACGTGGCCGGACAGGAAGGTGCCAAACAAGAAGTGGAGGAAATCGTGGAGTTCCTCAAAAACCCACAGAAATATACCGACCTGGGTGGTAAGATTCCTAAGGGAGCACTCCTCGTGGGTCCTCCGGGAACAGGTAAGACTCTCCTGGCAAAGGCTGTAGCTGGTGAAGCAGGTGTACCATTCTTCTCTATGAGCGGTTCCGACTTCGTTGAGATGTTTGTGGGTGTCGGTGCATCCCGTGTTCGCGACCTCTTCAGACAGGCTAAGGAAAAGGCGCCAAGCATTATCTTCATCGATGAGATTGATGCCGTGGGTCGTGCCCGCAGCAAGAACCCTGCCATGGGCGGTAACGATGAACGTGAGAATACCCTGAATGCCCTCCTTACAGAGATGGACGGCTTCGGTACCAACAGTGGTGTCATCATCCTTGCAGCTACCAACCGTGTTGATATGCTGGATAGTGCCCTGCTCCGTGCCGGTCGTTTCGACCGTGAAATCCACGTTGATCTGCCTGGCTTGAACGAGCGTAAGGCCATCTTCCAGGTTCATCTGAAACCAATCAAGATAGACGATACAGTAGATATCGACCTCCTGGCTCGTCAGACTCCGGGATTCTCGGGTGCAGATATCGCCAATGTTTGTAATGAGGCTGCCCTCATCGCTGCACGCCACGACAAGAAGGCTGTATGCAAGCAGGACTTCCTCGATGCTGTCGATCGTATCGTAGGTGGACTGGAGAAAAAGACCAAGGTGATGACTGCAGATGAAAAGCGCAGCATCGCATTGCATGAGGCTGGTCATGCTACAATCTCATGGTTCTGCCAGTATGCCAACCCGCTCATCAAGGTTACCATCGTACCTCGCGGACAGGCTTTGGGTGCTGCATGGTACTTGCCTGAGGAGAGACAAATCACCACCAAGGAGCAGATGCTCGACGAGATGTGCTCGCTGATGGGTGGACGTGCAGCAGAGGAACTGTTTACAGGACATATCTCTTCTGGTGCGATGAACGACCTGGAGCGTGCTACCAAGAGTGCATACGGCATGGTGGCTTACCTCGGTATGAGTAAGACTTTGCCTAACATCTGCTATTACAACCAAAGCGAATACTCTTTCCAGCGCCCATACTCTGAGACAACGGCAAGAGAAATCGACGAGGAAGTACTCAAGATGGTGAACGAGCAATATACCCGTGCCAAGAACATCCTGATGGAACACAAGGAGGGTCACAATGCGCTGGCAGAACTCCTGATACAGAAAGAGGTTATCATGGCAGAAGACGTGGAGAAGATTTTCGGAAAGCGCCCTTGGATGAGCCGTTCTCAGGAAATCATGGAGGACGAGCAGCCTAAGATTGACGACACCGTCAAGGAACTTCCAGAGGTACAGGCTGCTATCAAGGAGCATGAGGAAAACAACAAGAATGCTGAAGAAAAGCAGGACGATAGTCGTGCCGAAGACAAGCAGGACGATAATAATTAATACCAAAAGTCATGACAGACAAACAAAAGAACCTCATCATCAGAACCATCACCGGCGTACTCTTCGTCGGTTGTATGGTTTCATGTTTCCTGCAACCGAGAGCAATGGTACTCCTCTTCGCTCTGATCACTGGCCTGAGTATCTGGGAATACTGCGGGTTAGTCAACAATGAGATAGAAGACGTTTGCGTCAACCGTTTCATCTCTACCGTAGCAGGTGTATATTTCTTCCTTGCCGTAGCTGGATTCCGTACGGGTGTTACGGGCTACAACTTCGTGGTCTTCATCCCATACATCTTCACGATCGTATATCTCTTCATCTATGAGTTATATACAGGCAATAAGAATGCTGTTGGTGACTGGGCTTACACGATGCTTTCACAGATGTACATCGCTCTCCCATTCTCGCTCATCAACGTATTGGCATTTGAAGTATCAGCAGAAGACGGACAGATACATTACGACATGCTCTTACCGCTGAGCATATTCATCTTCCTCTGGACCAATGATACAGGTGCCTATTGCAGTGGCTCTCTCTTCGGAAAGCACAAGCTCTTCCCTCGCATCAGTCCTGCCAAGAGTTGGGAAGGAAGCATCGGCGGAGGTATCTTCGTACTGATTGCTGCAGCCATCGTCGGTTACTTTGCCAATTCAGGAGAAACCTTGCATACCTTGAACATCCCTGAGTGGATGGGATTAGGTTTGGTAGTCGCAGTATTTGGCACATGGGGCGACTTGGTAGAGAGCCTATTCAAACGCACCATCGGCGTGAAAGACAGTGGCAATATTCTTCCGGGACACGGAGGTATGCTCGACCGTTTCGATTCTTCACTTATGGCAATTCCTGCCGCAGTGATTTATCTCTACACCCTCCAACTGTTCGGATAAAACAATCCGTCCATCGGATAAGTCAATCCTATAAGTTCAGCAAACAAGAAACATTTTATACTATCAGGACGTGCTTCGCAAAGAAGTACGTCCTGTTTTGTTTCATACAAGTAAAAAGATATTATACTACCAATCATTTCCCGTCCAGACAAGCAAAAACAGCTGCATAGGCAGGGATGATTTTCTGCGTGGGCAAGCAAAAATTCTTGCCTGGGCAGGGAAAAATAAAATGGGGTAAGGGGAATATTTTGAAAAACACCTCTTACCCCACTTCCGTTAGGATATAAAATATGATAAAAACTGGTCAGAACTATTCTGAGACTGGAGGATTCTGATGGGAATTTTCCTCACTCATTTCCTGAGCTTTCCTCATTTGCTCTTCAGCAATTCGCAATTGTTCCTCTGCCTTAATACGGGCACGCTCAGCTTCTTCCTGGGCTTTAATCCTTGCACGTTCAGCCTCCTGTTCTGCCTTGATTCTTGCACGCTCAGCAGCCTCGGCATCCGCTTTAGCCTCAGCCTCAGCCCTTTCCTTTGCCAGACGAATCAATTCCTCTCGATGCTTCTTGATCAGGTCATACATGATGGTAGCAGCCTGATCTGGAGCTATGCGATTGCCCAATTTCTCACGAACCTCCTGATAACCTGCTAACATTTTTTCTCTGCCAGGCATTCCAGGAAGAATCTGGAAGAGCTGGTCGGCAATACCATCCACCGTAAAGCGGTCGGCAAACATCTCCTTCACGATTTCCTTATTGGCCACCAAATTGACCAATGAGATATACTTCACCTTGAGAATATGATTGAAAGCCCAACGTATCAGTTTAGGAAGCGGTGTCTCATAGCAGACAACCTGCGGAACATCAAAAAGAGCCGTCTCTAACGTGGCAGTACCACTGGTCACTAATGCCACCTTACTTTGAGCCAAAAGCGGATAAGTCTTATTCTTGACCAACCTGACAGGAGTTCCCTCAATGAATTTCTGATAATATTCATCATCAACAGAAGGAGCACCAGCCAAGACCATCTGATAATCCTCAAAACGCTCAGCCACCTCTATCATGGCTGGCAAATTATCCTTGATTTCCTGCAGACGACTACCAGCCAACAGAGCTATAATAGGCTTCCTTGTGTCCAGATTATTCTCAACACAGAACTCAGCGTATGTCTGATGATAATCCGCTCTGAACTCATTCACCTCCTGTGCCGTAGGATTGCCTACATAATGAATCGGATACTTGTGTTTTTTCTCAAAGAAATCAACCTCAAAAGGCAAGATGGAAAAGAGTTCGGCTATATCCCTCTTGATACTGCGGATACGCCATTCCTTCCATGCCCATATCTTAGGAGATATATAATAGTAAGCTGGTATTAAAGTGTTCTTTTTCAGAAACTTAGCAATATTCAGATTAAAACCCGGATAATCTACAAGAATCACCACATCAGGTTTCCATTCCACAATATCCTGCTTGCATTTTTTCATATTGGCAAAGATGGTACGCAAATGCAGGAGAACCGGCACAAAACCCATATATGCCAGTTCCTTATAATGCTTGACACGGGTTCCACCTTCAGCAGCCATCAAGTCACCACCGAAGAACCGAAACTCTGCCAATTCATCCACTTTTTTCAACGAGCGCATCAATCTGCTGGCATGCAAATCACCACTTGCCTCGCCTACTATCAAATAATACTTCATATCTTAGCGTGAGAAGTTTATAAAATCCTTGAGTGAAGGTTTAAATCTTGAAACTATTCAGTAATTCATAGTCTGTCACATCTATTTTGGTAGGTGTAATGGAGATATATCCATGATTCAGAGCCCACTGGTCGGTATCAGTAGCCTCCGGCTCATCATTGCGATATTCTCCCACCATCCAATAGTAATCGTAGCCACGCGGATGATGACGCTTTTCCACCTCATGAATCCAGGAACCACGAGTCATGCGGCACATCTTAAAGCCCTTGAAAGGCGGATTCGCAGGGAAATTCACATTCAGACAGGTATCTATAGGCAAACCTTCCGCAAGCACTTTCTTCACAATAGCGACAGCCCCATCCTTCAACGGAGAAAGATCGGCATTCTCATCGTAATTGCAACTACTGAAGGCCACAGAAGGAATACGCTTCATGCACCCCTCCTTGGCAACACCCATCGTACCGGAATAATGATTGTTGACACTGGAATTATCACCATGGTTGATGCCACTCAGAATCAAGTCTGGAGTACGCCCAGGGAGCAATTGATCTAATGCCAACTTCACACAGTCAACAGGCGTACCGCTGCATGACCATACTTCCACATCCTCTCCCATATTCTTGCGGCGTTTCAGTCGCAATGGTTCTGTGGCAGAAAAGGCACAGGCATATCCCGACCGGGCACTTTCAGGAGCCACAACCAGCACGTCGCACCAGCCTTTGAGGAAGCCGACGAGCGCTTTGATACCATTGGCATGATAGCCATCATCATTCGAAATTAAAACTAAAGGTTTCTTATTTTCCATAAAATTTCCTTTCTTTTGGGTGCAAAAGTAATAAAAAAACTATAAAGTAACGTATTTCTCGCATAAAATATGTATCTTTGCATCGATTTTCACTATTATAACATATAGAAAATGGGAAAAATTATCGCATTAGCTAATCAAAAAGGTGGTGTAGGAAAGACTACAACTACTATCAATCTGGCTGCATCGCTGGCCACATTGGAGAAGACAGTCCTCGTTGTTGACGCTGACCCTCAGGCAAACGCCTCCAGCGGTTTGGGTGTCGATATTAAGGAGGTGGACTGCTCGCTCTACGAATGTATCATCGACCACGCCGATGTCCGCGATGCGATATATACCACCGATATTGACGGTTTGGACATTATCCCAAGCCATATCGACTTGGTGGGTGCTGAAATAGAAATGCTCAACCTTAAGAACCGTGAGAAAGTAATCAAGACCTTGCTGGAACCTATCCGCGATGATTATGATTATATCCTCATCGACTGTTCTCCTTCACTGGGACTCATCACTGTCAACTCGCTTACCGCAGCCGACAGCGTCATCATCCCTGTGCAGTGCGAATATTTCGCTCTTGAAGGTATCAGCAAACTGCTCAACACCATCAAGATTATCAAGAGTAAGTTGAATCCGAAACTGGAAATCGAAGGATTCCTGCTCACCATGTATGACAGCCGTCTCCGCCTTGCCAACCAGATCTATGACGAGGTAAAACGACACTTCCAGGAACTGGTGTTCAAGAGTGTCATCCAGCGCAACGTGAAGTTGAGCGAAAGTCCAAGTCACGGTCTCCCTGTCATCCTCTACGATGCAGAGTCAAACGGTGCCAAGAACCATCTGGCACTGGCAAAAGAGATCATCAACAAGAATAGTTAACAAGTAAAGACAAGAGAATTCTTCACTCTTCACTTAAAAACAACATAATGGCAGTACATAAGAAATACAATAACGGAACGAAAAGCAATGCCTTGGGTCGTGGACTCGATGCATTAATATCAACAGAAGGCGTTCGCACCCAGGGCAGCAGCACCATCAATGAGATAGCGCTCGACCAGATAGAAGCGAACCCCAACCAGCCTCGTCGCGAGTTTGACGAGGAAGCCTTGCACGAACTGGCTGAAAGCATCAAGGCTATCGGTATCATCCAGCCCATCACCCTGAGACAGGTATCGGAAAACAGATTCCAGATTATCGCCGGTGAGCGCCGATGGAGAGCTTCCCAACTGGCTGGTCTCCTGGCTATCCCTGCCTACATCCGCACCATCAGCGATGAGAACGTGATGGAAATGGCTTTGGTGGAGAATATCCAGCGCCAGGACCTCAACGCCATCGAAATCGCCCTTGCCTATGAGCATCTCCTGGAAAACGAGGGAATGACACAAGAGAAGATTTCCGAGCGCGTGGGCAAGAGTAGAGCAGCCATTGCCAACTACCTCCGCCTGCTGAAACTGCCTGCCCAGGTACAGATGGCATTGCAGAAGAAGGAAATCGACATGGGACACTGCCGTGCACTGCTTGCACTTGACAGTCCGTCGCTACAAATCAAACTCTTCAAGGAAATCCAGAAAAACGGTTACTCAGTTAGAAAGGTAGAAGAAATGGTGCAGCACCTGAAAAACGGTGAGGACATCGAGAGTGGCAAGAAGACGATCACATCCAAGTCACAGGTACCAGAGGAGTTTACGATGCTGAAAGACCGTCTTTCTAAATTCCTCAACACCAAAGTACAGTTCACCTGTTCACCAAAGGGCAAGGGAAAAATCAGCATTCCTTTCGCCAACGAGGAAGAATTGGAGCGCATCATGAGCGTTTTCGACCAATTAAACCAAAACAAAAATTAAGAAAGTGAATTTCAAGTTATCACATATCTGCATCATGGCACTGCTATGGCTGGGCACAACACAGGCGATGGCACAAAAGGACTCACTCGCCGTAGAAAGCCTGAGACTGGAGGATTCGATTACCATCGACAGTGCCTCCCTGAGCAAAGCACTCGCCCCTAAAGCGCTGAGAAAGAAGCGCAACTGGGCCACCTGGAGACCAGACACCAAGCGTGCCATGTGGCTTGCTCTCGTATTGCCGGGTGCAGGACAGATTTACAACAGGAAATACTGGAAGCTGCCTATCATCTACGGCGGCTTCGTGGGATGTGCCTATGCCATGAGCTGGAACAACCAGATGTATCATGACTACTCACAGGCATATCTGGACATTATGGACGATGACCCCAACACACAGAGCTACAACCAGTTCTTGCACTTGGGAGCCCAAATAGATGCCAGCAACATAGAGCGATATAAGGAAATCTTCCGCAAACGCAAAGACCGCTATCGCAGATGGAGAGACATGAGTATGTTTGTGATGATAGGCGTATATGCCTTCTCCGTCATTGATGCATACGTGGATGCTTCCCTCTCTGAATTTGACATTTCAGACGATCTGTCGCTCAGAGTAGAGCCTACGGTAATCAACAACAACCAGAGAACCCGCAACCCATTGCGTTCTTCTACGCTTGGCCTGCAATGTTCTCTCACATTCTAAAGAAAACCTTCCTGCCTTTTCAGGAAAAGGGAAATACCCATTCCGGAAAAGGGAAAAACATTACGGGAAGAAACTATATACATTATTATATATATAAGAAAATCGAAAAAGCAAAATAGACCATTATATCAGAATGAAGAAAGTAATCATATTTGCAGCTATATTGCTTAGCTGTTCTACCGGAATGCAAGCGCAAACCGAAAACGGTGACAACGATGATGTGATCACCGTAACAGACAAAGACGGAAAAGCAGAAGAAATCGAAATTCCTACAGGTTTGGAGGACAATCTCGACAGCCTGCTCCATCTCTACAATGCTCAGACATATATGATGCTGGATACAGCATGCAACTACAAGGATGAAAACCGAACATACCCTAAAGAGGTATATATTGACCGCCTGAAGAGACTCCCTACCATCATAGAGATGCCATACAATGAGGTGGTACAGAAATTCATCGACCGCTATAGCGGCAAGTTACGCCGCTCTGTCAGCTTTATGTTGGGAGCCAGCAATTTCTACATGCCTATCTTCGAGGAGGCTTTGGAGGCATACAACCTGCCTTTGGAATTGAAATATCTGCCAGTCATTGAATCAGCGCTCAATCCGAAGGCTGTTTCAAGAGTAGGTGCCACAGGCCTCTGGCAGTTTATGCTGGCCACAGGCAAGCGCTACGGACTGGAAGTAAACTCATTGGTAGATGAGCGCCGCGACCCGGTGAAAGCATCTTATGCTGCAGCCCACTACCTGAGTGATCTCTATAAGATCTTCGATGACTGGGGATTGGTAATCGCTGCCTACAACTGCGGTCCAAGCAAGGTAAACCAGGCCATCCACCGTGCCAAGGGTTCCGCTGACTACTGGAGCATCTATCCATACCTCCCAAAGGAGACCCGTGGATATGTACCAGCATTCATCGCAGCCAACTATATCATGAACTACTACTGCGAGCATAATATCTGTCCGATGGTCACAGAGTTGCCAGCCAAGACCGACACCGTGGTAGTAAACAGAGATCTTCACTTAGAGCAGATTGCACAGGTATTGAATATCAATATCGAACATCTGCGCAACCTCAACCCAGAATACCGCCGCGACATCGTCAACGGACTCAACAAGCCTAAGACCGTACGTCTGCCAGAATCACTCGTGGGAGCATTCATCGACAATGAAGACTCTATCTACAACTTCAAGACCGATGAACTGCTGTTGAAGCGCGATGTAGTGGATGTCAAGGAAGATACACCATCTGTAGGCCGCAACCACAGTTATAGCCGCAGCAGATCTTCTTACAGTTCAAGAAGCAGAAGCTCTTACAGCAGAAAGAGCAAGAAATCAAAAAAGAGAAAGACAACTCGCAGCAAGAGTGTAACCATCAAGAATGGCGACACCTTATCAGAAATAGCAGCACGCAATCACACGACCGTGAAGAAACTTCGCAAACTGAATGGTATTTCTGGTAACACAATACGTGCCGGCAAGAAGATCAAGGTGAAGTAAAACACCTTGATTTGCCGACAGACAACACATACTGATTCATCAACTAAAAATTTCAGCAGGAGGGTAAAACCATGAACGATCAGAACTTGAAGGAACTGGAAAGAGAGCAGGCTGACAACAAGCTCATCAATGATGCTTTCCAGCATTTGATAGACACATACGTGGCTTCACGCCACCGCAAGAAAGTAGATATCGTAACGAAAGCTTTCAACTTTGCACGACAAGCTCACAAAGGAGTACGACGACTCTCTGGTGAGCCATATATCATGCACCCTATCGCCGTGGCTCAAATCGCCTGCGAAGAAATGGGATTAGGCTCTACCAGTATCTGTGCAGCCCTGCTCCATGACGTGGTGGAAGATACTGACTATACAGTAGAAGACATCACCAATATCTTCGGTGCTAAAATAGCACAGATTGTAGATGGACTGACCAAGATCAGTGGTGGTATCTTTGGAGATAAGGCTTCTGCCCAGGCTGAAAACTTCAAGAAACTCCTGCTCACCATGAGCGATGATATCCGTGTCATCCTCATCAAGATCTGCGACCGTCTGCACAACATGCGTACCCTCGCTTCCCAACCGGCAAACAAACAATACAAGATTGCCGGAGAAACGCTCTACATCTATGCTCCATTAGCTAACCGACTGGGACTGAACAAGATCAAGACGGAATTGGAGAATCTCAGTTTCAAATACGACCACCCGCAGGAATATGCCAACATAGAGCATAAACTTGCAGATACAGAAGCACAGCGTGACAATCTCTTTGCACAGTTTACCGCCCCTATCCGTGAAGAACTCGATAAGTTGGGCGTAGAATACAAGATCAAAGCCCGTGTAAAGAGCCCTTATTCCATCTGGAATAAGATGCAGAACAAGCATGTCTCGTTCGACGAAATCTACGATATTCTGGCAGTCCGCATCATCTTTACCCCTAAAGTAAGGGCAAACGAGGTGAACGAATGCTTCAATATCTATGTAGCCATCAGCAAGATATACAAGAGTCATCCAGACCGTCTGCGCGACTGGCTCAACCATCCGAAAGCCAATGGCTATCAGGCGCTCCACGTCACCCTGATGAGTAAGCAGGGACGCTGGATAGAAGTACAGATTCGCTCAGACCGCATGGACGAAGTGGCTGAACAGGGATTTGCCGCACACTGGAAATACAAAGAGGGTGAAAACGAATATACAGAGGATGAAAACGAGTTGAATGACTGGCTCGGCACCATCAAGGAAATATTGGATGATCCACAACCGGATGCCATGGACTTCTTGGATGCCATCAAACTCAACCTCTTTGCATCAGAAATCTTCGTCTTCACGCCTAAGGGAGAAATCAAGACCATGCCAGCCGACTGTACTGCACTCGACTTCGCTTTCCAGATCCATACCTTCTTGGGAAGCCATTGTATCGGTGCTAAGGTCAATCATAAACTGGTTCCACTCAGCCATAAGTTGCAAAGTGGCGACCAGGTGGAAATCCTGACCAGTAAGAGCCAGCATGTACAACCAGCATGGATCAACTTTGTCAGCACAGCCAAGGCAAAGAGCAAGATACAGGCCATTCTGAGACGAGACAACCGTGAGATACAGAAGAAAGGTGAGGAAGTACTCAGCGAGTGGCTCCAGATGAATGCGATGGAGACAACAACGTCTATCGTAGATAAACTTTGCGACTTCCATAACATCCAGAAACATGAGAACTTCTTCCTGGCTTTAGGCAACCACACTATCATCTTAGGAGAAAAGGATCTCGACGAACTGCAGGGTAAGAACAAGAAGGTAAAACAATCCAGCAGCTGGCGCAACTATATCCCATTCCTCGGCAGTAAGAGTAAGGAGAAGAAGCCGGAAATCGGCACAGAGAAAAAGGAAGAACTCTTCATTGTGGGTAAGGATTTCAATAAGAAGAAACCGCTGATCATCACAGAAGAAAACATCAACCAGTTTATCTTCCCTACCTGTTGCCATGCCATCCCTGGAGATGACATCATGGGATTCATCGACAACAAGAACCGCATAGAGATACACAAGCGTGCCTGCCAGGTAGCAGCCAAGTTGAAATCCAGCTATGGCAACCGCATCGTAGATGCCAAATGGGACATGCACAAGCAGCTGCTCTTTGATGCAACCATCGAGATACAGGGCATCGACCGCAAGGGCATGTTGCTTGATGTAAGCAAGGTTATCAGCGATCAGTTGGGTGTCAATATCCACAAACTTACCATCAGCAGCGACAATGGTATCTTCGACGGTACCATCGAACTACGTGTCCACGATAGAGATGAGGTTAAGAAGATTACCGATATGCTCAAGAATATCGAGGACTTGCAGGATGTGCAGAGAATATTATAATTCTATATAAATCTACTGTAAACAATGAAAAAGGTATTATTAGCAATGATGCTATTCTTGGCGGCATGGCCAGTGCTTGCCGCCAACAAGTATGACAACCCGGATACCCTGGTAGTATCCCGAGATGGAACAGGTGAATTCCGCACCATCGACGAAGCCATCGAAGTCTGCAGAGCCTTCATGGACTATACCAAGGTCATCTATGTAAAAAAAGGAGTGTATAAGGAAAAGCTCATCATCCCATCGTGGCTCACCAACATCACCATCTGCGGTGAAGACCGTGACAATACCATCATTACGTGGGATGACCATGCCAACATCAAGATGCCAGTAGGCGGTCTGGATTCAGAAGCAGCCGTAAAAGGTAAACCGATGGGCACCTTCCGCACCTATACCCTCAAGGTTCAGGGAAGCTACATCACGCTCAAGGATATCACCATTGAAAATAATGCAGCCAAGTTAGGACAGGCAGTAGCCCTGCATACAGAAGGCGACCATATCCTGGTACAAAACTGCCGCTTATTGGGCAATCAGGATACAGTCTATACTGGCGTAGGTGGCACAAGAGTAGCTTTCTACGACTGCTATATCGAGGGAACAACTGATTTCATCTTCGGTCCAAGTATTGCCTGGTTCCAAAATTGCGAAATCCACAGCAAGGCAAACAGCTATATCACAGCAGCCTCTACCCCAGCAGGTCAGAAGTACGGCTATGTCTTCTACAAGTGCAGACTGACAGCCGACAAGGATGTGGATAAAGTATATTTAGGCCGTCCTTGGCGTCCATTTGCAGCCACCATTTTCATGGATTGTGAACTGGGCAAACATATCCGTCCAGAAGGATGGCACAACTGGAATAATGCCAAGAACGAAGAAACAGCCCGCTATGCGGAATATGACAACAAGGGCGAAGGAGCCTCAACCAAGAATCGTGTAAAATGGAGCAAGCAACTCACCAAGAAAGAAGCAGCCAAAGTAACGCTTCTTGATGCATTCGGAGAAGATTGCTGGTAATAAAGCTTCACCCTCCATTGAAGCAGTACTTCATTGCAAAAGAAGCTATACTTCACTCCCTTATGAAGTATAGCTTCTTTTTTGTTTGTCCTAAACTAACATATCGATTTGCTTTTTCAAGTCTTTCAACTGATCTCTCACGCTAATCAAAGTATCCAAGACTTCCGATGATTTATCAGCACCGGAACGGTTTTGCTGGAGATATTTTCGGGCAGCAGCAATCTTAAATCCCTTCACTTTGATCAGCGAATAAATCACCTTAATCTGCTCAATATCCTTCTCCGTATATTGACGCACCTTATTGGCAGTAACCTTCGGTTTGATAAAGGTAAACTCCTTCTCCCAATAACGCAGAGTAGATTCATTCACCCCTATCATTTCAGCTACTTCTTTGATGGAGTAGTATAATTTCACCGGTTTATCTGTATTTAATGCCATATTTTACCCACTTAAATTTCAAAAATAATTAATTTAGTTGCAAAATTAAACAATTCTTCTTATCTTTGCAAAGTTTTTGGGGAGAAAATGCCCTAAAGGGCAAAAATAATTCAAAGAGAGGATGTCGCCATCCCCTCTTCCAAACAGGAAATTGAAATTAAAGATAAATATAAAATAGATATGATGACAGCTAATGAAGTGCGCGAATCCTTCAAGAAATTCTTCGAAGGAAAAGGCCACAAAATTGTTCCATCAGCACCTATGGTTATCAAGGATGACCCTACGCTGATGTTTACAAACGCTGGTATGAACCAGTGGAAAGACATCATCCTCGGTA
>ERZ1034678.1043-NODE-1043-length-14395-cov-6.858368_pt1 | contig 14395 bp, 15 predicted proteins | sample MGYA00520640_ERZ1034678 | MGnify/ENA primary metagenome ERZ1034678 (study PRJEB33766, sample SAMN09781767) | gut metagenome | biome: gut microbiome | host: Homo sapiens | place: Madagascar | study: EMG produced TPA metagenomics assembly of the PRJNA485056 data...
TTTCAGACGGAAGTCAGCACCCACACGGAGAATTTCCCATTCGCTGCTTCCACAGGGATGCTGTTTTTTTAATTTTACAATATCGCCTACTTCGTATTGATAATTATTCATGTCGTCCCTTTCTTCTATGATTATCTTCCATATTATCAGGTAATTTCTTCTGCCTCTTTCAGACCTCTGACAATACGGCTCCGATGCTGCCCTGTATCAGTAAGTCTGCCCGGCTGTCCAATGGCGTGGTGGACTTATTAATCAGCACAAGCTTATTGCCCCGGTAATAATCGATAAGTCCTGCTGCGGGATATACTGCCAGTGAAGTACCGCCGATAATGAGCATATCTGCATGGCTGATATAATACACAGCATCCTCTAAGGTCTGCTGGTCTAAGCCTTCCTCATATAAAACCACATCCGGCTTGATGCTGCCGCCGCATTCATCACAGGTTGGAATTCCACTACTCTTTAAAATATATTCGGCATCAAATAGCTTTCCGCAGCTCTGGCAGTAGTTCCGGTGGACACTGCCATGAAGCTCTAATACCTTTTTGCTGCCGGCCGCCTGATGCAGTCCATCGATATTCTGCGTCACAACCGCCTTTAACTTACCGGCTGCCTCAAGCTCTGCCAATTTCTTATGTGCTGCATTAGGCTTTGCATCCAGGCACAGCATTTTATCCCGGTAGAATCGGTAAAATTCTTCTTTTTTACGCATATAAAAGCTGTGGCTTAAGATGGTTTCCGGCGGATAATCGTATTTCTGGTTATAAAGTCCGTCCACACTCCGGAAATCCGGAATGCCGCTCTCCGTAGATACACCTGCACCTCCAAAGAATACAATATTATCTGAGTCCATGACCCATTGCTTCAATGTCTCGATACCATCCATTCTGCTGCCTCCTGTTCCATTAAAAGTAGTCTTTCTCTTTTATTCCGCTTCGCTTTCTGTGCCTGCATTCTCCTCTGCCGGTGCCACGTCACCGTTTGGAACTGCCTCTGTCTGTACCGCATGTACCAAGAAACGGTAATCATAGCCTGCCTTGTTGCAGGTCATCAATGTAATTACTTTATCCTTTGGTGTTACCTCTACGCCGGTATCATACGCTGACTGCGCCTTTACACCATCTAAGAATTCCTGAAACTGCTCATCGGATGCAAACTGGGTATAGAAATCCACTTCATTATCCACTCTTGCCAGATAACAGGAAAAAATATCATAACGGTAGGTATAATCCGGTGTATAAATATAAAAATACGGATTTTCTTTATAAAATTCCTCATCCTTATAGTCATTTAATTTACCAAACATGGTCTTGTCCTTCATATTATGACCATAGATGAAGGTATTCTGGTCAGAAAAATCAGCATGATTGTTGGCATCCATGAAAATACTTGCCGCTGTTACAGCCTGTCCCTCAAAGGTATGCTTCAGATAATATTCATTATCCTCTCCCTGCATAATCGGATAGCTGATATCAATATTTTCAAATCGGATCCAGCCGATGCAGTCCGGGTTCAGCTCCTTTAATCCGGAAAAATCTACAGTAAATTCTCCGTTTTCTTCCGTACTGATTTCATCCTTTGGCTGCTCACTGACATATTTCTGCAGTCCCTTATATTCATGGCTTCCTTTCCAGTAAGTAATTCCATACAGAATCAATCTTACTGCCGCATACAAAAATACTGCCAGTGCCAGCAGAAATAAAATCCGAAACAGTATATTCTGCTGTTTTTTCTTCTTTCGCTCATTTTTAATCTTTCCTGTCATTGTCACACCCCTAATTTTTCTCTACTTGCTGCAATAGACCTACAGAATCTGCCACTGGCAGCTTCTTACGGATGCGTTGGTAACTGCGAGCAACTCGCGTAAAAAAGAATGTGCCTTGGCACATTCTCGCGCCTGCGGCGGTCGCTTGCGACATCTACCTTATACGCCGCAGTGCGCATCCTCGCAGAGCGTTTTTTACTTTACAGGAAAGCAATTTCCTGTAAACTAAGAAAACCACCGCCCATAAGGCAGTGGTTAAAGAGTTGCGGGAACAGGATTTGAACCTGTGACCTTCGGGTTATGAGCCCGACGAGCTTCCAGACTGCTCCATCCCGCGCTATTTATTTGCAAAAGCTATTATAGTCCTTCCTTCTGCAAATGTCAAATTTCTATGTCCCTGCCTTACATAATATACAGTTACAAGCACTTTTATTCCTGATTTTTGAAGAATTGTATCTGCATCATCTGAAGTCCTGTACAGTCCTCGTCAACCCAGAAAAAGTGTAGCACACTATTTATGGAAAGTCTACACCCGTCCCGCCAAAAAGATACTTGCCGCAATTCCTGCCAGCGTAGCAAACAATGCCCCCGGAAGCGTAAAGCCGGTCTTTCGTACTTTTACCGACATAAAATAAATTGACATGGTATAAAAAATAGTCTCGGTGCAGCTTAACATGACAGAGGCTGCCATTCCCACGAAGGAATCACACCCGGCTTCCTTGTATAAATCCACCAGCAGTCCGGTTGCCGCCGAGGAGGAAAACATTTTGACAATGGCAATGGGGATAAGTTCGGAAGGGATTCCGATATGTTTCGTCCAGCCCATGCAGGTAGTAGAAATGAAGTCCAACAGCCCGGAAGCTCTTAGGATCCCGACTGCTACCATAAGCCCCACCAGCGTTGGCAGGATTCCAACTACTGTCTGTATGCCTTCTTTTGCGCCCTTTAAAAAATCGTCATATACATTTTTCTTCATCAGAATGCCGAATCCTACGATGTAAAAGACCAGTATCGGAATCAGGGCATCTGACAGGAACATAAGAAAGCGCATCCTCATTCTCCTGCTAAGAGCTTCTTTTTCATTCTATGCAGACAGGAGAACTATCATGCCTCTTTTTACTGCTTCCGCAGGCGCAGCCCCACGCCCTTGCGGGTTTCGATGTAATCCCTGCCGCTTAATTCCCGCAGTTTCCGTCGTAAGTTGCTGGCATGGACTTTGATGGAATTTTCTACACAGTCCGGTGTATCTTCTGCAATTTCGTCTAACAGCGTGGTCTTTGTCACTGTCCGTCCGTTCCGCTGTATCAGACATTTTAAAATAGCAGCTTCTGTTCTGGTAAGCTTCGTAGTCTGCCCGCCAATGGTCGCCAGCCGCTTCTCGATATCCAGCTTTATCTCTTCGTAATAAAAAAATCTTACTTTCTCTTTTTCTGCCGGAATCTTACTCAGACGTACTTCCACGCGGATGCGGAATTCCTGTATATCAAAGGGCTTTCTGATATAATCGTCTGCCCGTTCTATGCATTTTTTACACCGTTCAAAAACAGAGCCGGTTTTCTCCGGCCGAATCAATAGCAGTGGCTTTGCCTGCACCAGGGCGAGGAAGGTATTCTCCCATATTGCTGCTACATCCTCTTTTCCGGCAAATTCCTTCTGCTCAAGGTCTAATACCACCATATCCACAATAACCTGCTGAAATAACTCCCCGGCATCTGTGAGGGAATCCGCCCGCACTGTAAAATAGCCTTTTTCGTCCAGTACCTGCTCCATGGCATCCCCCAATGCTTTATCCTGTTCGATGATTCCTATGGTATACATTAATCCGTTCTCCTTCGACTTACAATCCGGCAGAAAATGACTGCCGTTGCTGTGCTGATAATGGTCGCTGCAAGTCCCGGTCCCACCACCGCAGCCGGATGCACCGAGCCATACTGACTGCGGTACGCCACAATGTTCATGGGAATCAGTTGCAGAGACGATATATTGATAATCAAAAAGGTACACATTTCCTTTGTGGCATTTCCGGAATACTTCTGTATGTTTTTTCCGGCTGCCTTAAGTCTGGCAATATGTAACTCCTGTAAGTGCTGCATTGCCTTTAAGCCTGCCGGCGTTGCCGCCCAGCCAAGCCCTAACATATTGGCTATCATGTTGACTGCTATGTAATGATTGGCAGGATGGTCATCTGGTATATCTGGAAAAAGAAATGTCAGCACCGGCCGCATTTTCTTTACTGCCGCTTTTACAATGCCGCTGCATTCCGCAATTTTCATCATTCCCATCCAGAACGCCATGACTCCTGTCATCGTAATGGCTAATGCCACTGCTTCTTTGGCAGAGTTTACTGCTGCCTCCGTCACTTCCGGCAGTGTTCCGTTGATTGCACCGTAGAGCACTCCCGCAAGAATCATAAATCCCCACAGATAATTCATTTCGAACCTCTTTTGCTTTCCCGTTACTCTACTATATGCAGTTTTCCCGGAAGGAACTACTTTCTCTGGTGATTATAGCACACCCTCTTCTGCCATATCACGTTCTTTTGTCATATCGATACGATTTTTTTCATATTCTTTGTTGAACACTCTTCATCCGAGGCCGTCTATGCTGCACAAATATATTTCTCCTTTTCTGATAACCATTTGCTTTGCTTTATCCTTATTTCTTCTAAGCGGGTGCAGCAAAGACCAGCCGGCTTCTGATTCCGGTTATATTGCGCCGGATTCCATTTCCTTTGAGGAATATACCAGTCTTTTATTTCAAAGCGAAGTAACCTCCGATACCCTGACCCTTCACTATACCTTAAGCCAGCCGGAAGTCTATGGCATTACCGATTATAAAATTGCCCTGCCGGATTATTCCGCCGATGCCAGAAAGCAATCTGCCTTAAATATCGAAAATATCTCCTGTGGCCTGCAGTCCTATGACTATGAGGTACTGACCACCGAGCAGAAGCTGACCTATGATATTTTAAATAACTATGTCTCTTCTAACCGCAGTCAGTCGGACTATACCTATTACCCGGAAATTCTGCGGCCTTCCACGGGATTTCCTGCCCAGCTTCCGGTTCTGCTATCAGAATACCATTTCTATGACCGCAAAGATGTGGAGGATTATCTAACTCTGCTTTCACTGATCCCATCCTGCTTTGATTCTGTCTTAGATTATGAAACGAATAAACTCAATGAGGGACTTTTTCTTTCGGATACCCAGGCGGATACGCTGATTGCAGACTTAAATACCTTCTGTGATAACAGTTCTGAGCATTATCTGATTACTACTTTTCGTAATAAAGTAGCGGAACTTCCTGATTTAACAGCAGAGGAACAGGCTTCCTACTGTATCGAAAATGAAGCTGCTTTTAGGGAATATGTTCTGCCAGCCTATGAAGCTTTGCGGGATTTTCTGGTGGAGCACAAGGGCAGTGGCAGTAACTCCGCCGGACTTTGCTATTTTCCGGATGGCTCAGACTATTATGCTGCTTTGGTTTATGATGCCACCGGCTCTTCCCATTCCATAGATGAACTTTTAGAAATGACAGAAAAGCAACGGAAATCCGACCTTCTTGCCATCAACGGGATTGCTGCCAGTCATCCCGGTATCTCTCTTGCTACCGATGATTTTCCAATGAAGGATGCCACCCCGGAGGAGATGCTTACCTGTCTTTCTTCCGCTATTACAAAGGATTTCCTGCCGCCGGTCTCTACGGATTTTTCCGTCCGCTCCGTGGACCCTTGTATGCAGGATTCCATGGCTCCCGCCTTTTATCTGACGGCCCCTATCGATAACATTTCCCATAATGTCATCTATATCAATCCCCGCAGCCACTACGAAGGCTTCGAGCTTTTCACCACACTGGCGCACGAAGGATTCCCGGGACATCTCTATCAGACTACCACTACGTCTGCCTCCGGCTGTGCACCCATCCGGAGTATTCTCAACTATCCCGGCTATGTAGAGGGCTGGGCAACTTATGTGGAAATGCTCTCTTACTCTTATGCCGGTCTGCCGGAGGAAAAGGCTTCGCTCCTTATGCACAACCAGTCCGCTCTTTTGAGCCTCTATGCCACCGCAGATTTATCCATTCATGCAAAGGGCTGGACCCTCAGTGACCTTACGGACTTCTTAAGTGAGTATGGCATCGACAATAAGGAAGCCGCCTCCGAAATCTACGACTATATCGTAGCGGAGCCGGCTCATTATCTCAAATATTATATTGGCTGCCTGGAATTCCTTCAGCTAAAGGACTACGCCAAAGAAACCTTCGGGGATTCCTATTCCGATAAACAGTTCCACCAGGCAGTGTTGTCCATCGGTCCTGCGCCTTTTGATATTGTGAAAAAATATTTAAAGGACTACTACCGGTAGGCTTACCATGACTTCTACTTTAACAGTGCCTGATACACATCACGTTTACTGATGCCACGATCCTTTGCCACCTGCTTCATGGCTTCCTTCCGTTCCATGCCGGAAGCCTCATAATGTGCCATATGTTCCTCGACGGAAAGGCTCTCCCAGGCTTCTCTGGCTTCCCGTTGCTTTGTCTCAAATGTCTTTCCTGAAATGACTAAAACATATTCTCCTTTCGGCTCGTTGTCTTCATAGAATTTTATAACATCGTCGAATGTCGTTTTTGTCGCATTCTCATATCGCTTGGTCAGCTCCTTGCAGACCGTTAATTCACGGTTTCCAAGAACCTCATAAAGCTCCTTTAAGGTCTTGAGAAGGTGGTGTGGAGCTTCGTATACTATCATGGTTCGGCTCTCCTGAGCCAGTTCCTCCAAGACTCTGGCACGCTCTTTTTTATCCCTCGGAAGAAATGCCTCGAATGCAAATCGTCTGGTTGGAAGTCCCGATATGGTCAGTGCAGTAATGCAGGCTGCCGGTCCCGGAAGGGATGTTACTTCGATGCCAGTTTCATAACAGATGCGGACCAGTTCTTCTCCCGGGTCAGAAATACCCGGTGTTCCGGCATCTGTTATCAGGGCAATATTTTTGCCTTCCTGCAATTTCTCTACCAGCTTGTACGCCTTTTCAATTTTGTTGTATTCATGATAGCTGGTCATCGGTGTCTTAATCTCAAAATGGTTTAAGAGCTTAATGGAATTTCTCGTATCCTCTGCCGCTATCAAATCTACTTCCTTTAAGGTACGCAATACCCGGAACGTAATGTCCTCTAAATTTCCAATGGGTGTTGCACACAGATACAATTTTCCTGCCATAATTTATCCTCTTTTATTTAAGTGGTATGAGCAAATCCCTACTCCGCTTTCTTCGCATCTTCATAAAGGCGCGGCAACATCTGATAGAGTATAATGCCTGCTGCCACAATACCAATGGAAATAAACTGGGAAGTAGAAAGGAATCCCACGCTTCCGCGGTAATCACTTCTTAAAAATTCCACACCAAATCTTCCGATTCCATAGAACATTAAGTATAAGGATGCCACTCTGCCTTTTTTCGGCTTACGCTTTGCATAAGCAAGCAGCATCAGGCAAATCATGAAGTCTCCTGCAGATGAAATAAGCTGTGTCGGTATCAGCTTGACTCCATTTGGAGCATAGTCGGAATGGGTAAAGGTGATTCCAAACCAGCTGTCCGTTGCTTTTCCGTAACAACAGCCTGCAAAGAAGCATCCGATTCTTCCAAAGCCCTGTGCCAGTGCTACTGCCGGCATAACAAGGTCAAAGTATTCGATGAAAGATACCTTCTTTATCCTGCAGTAAAGCCAGGATACTAAGATTCCTCCGATAATTCCTCCATATACTACATAACCGTTTTTAAAGTCCCAGAGAATGGATGGGTCTTTGATAATCTCCGGAATCTCTACAATATAATAAAGCAATCTGGTTCCCACCAGTCCGCCGATGATGGCACACCAGAAGATTCCATAAAGGATATCTCCGCTTTTTTCCATTTTCATCTTTTTTCCACGGTAATAACACATCGCATATGCGGCTAAGAATCCAAGTCCAATCATCAGTCCATACATATGAAGTGTCAACGGTCCAATTGTTATCTCATTAAACATATGTCTTTCCTTTCTTTCATTACAAATCATAAATCTCATATATTTCATCGGTGTATACATTCGGTTCCTTGTATACAATCAGCGGCTTCTCCACCGTCATACGGGAACGCCCGCCTCTGCAGCCTTCGATAAGTACCATGTTCGGCTCCCGGTCTGCATACGGATATACCAGCCGCATCCGCTTTGGCTCGATGCGATGCTCATGCATACAACAGATGATTTCCGTCAGACGAAACGGACGGTGTACCATGAAAAAATGTCCGCCCGGCTTTAGTATTCTCGCACTCTCCCGCATAATATCCGTAAGATTGCACAATATTTCATGGCGGGCAATTGCCTTTGCTTCCTCCGGATTCGTAAGACCATGCTGTCCTATCATATAAGGCGGATTTGTGGTTATAATATCAAAAGAAGATGCCCCAAAGATCTTCGAGGCATCTTTTATATCTCCTGTTACGATATCGATTTTATCCGTCAATCCATTTAAAGCAACGCTTCGTCTTGCCATGTCGGCACTGTCCGGCTGAATCTCAAGCCCGGTAAAATGCTCTCCCAAAGTCTTCGCCTCTAACAGAATGGGAATCACTCCCGTTCCGGTTCCAAGGTCTAACACTCTCTGTTTCGGCTTTACCTTTACAAAAGCACTTAAGAGTACCGCATCCATTCCAAAGCAGAACTGCTTCGTATCCTGAATGATACGATAACCCTTGCGATTCAGCTCGTCCACACGCTCATCCGGTTTTATTTGAATCTCATTACTTGACGTCATTAATCTTAGACTTTCCTCCCTTATCCTCTAAGGCTTCCAGCTCTTTCATCTCTTCCGGAGAAAGTTTGATATTGTCTCTGCGTCTTCTTGGCTTGAACTTCAGCTCTTTTACCTTATATTCCCGAAGTTCTTTCTCATCATTTACTTCGATTAAGACCTTCACCAGCTGACGCAATACGTTAATGCTCTGTACTTCACCTTTACATCCATCAATTGTGGTAACGGTATCACCCACATTCGGAAGACGGCTGTTTAAATATTCGTATGTTTCAGCCTCATTTTTCAGACAGCACATCAGTCTGCCACATACACCGGAAATCTTAGTCGGATTTAAGGACAGGTTCTGCTCCTTTGCCATCTTAATGGATACCGGAGCAAAATCAGCCAGATAGGATTTACAGCATAATTCTCTTCCGCAGATTCCAATTCCGCCTAAAATCTTGGTCTCGTCTCTCACTCCAATCTGGCGCAGCTCAATTCTGGTACGGAATACTGCTGCCAGATCCTTTACCAGTTCACGGAAATCAATTCGTCCGTCTGCGGTAAAGTAAAACAGAAGCTTATTGTTATCAAAGGTATACTCTGCTTCTACTAGCTTCATTTCAAGCTTATGCTTTGCGATTTTCTCAAAACAGATTTTGTATGCTTCTTTTTCTTTCTCTTTATTTCTCTGCTCAGTCTTATCGTCCTCCGGTGTTGCCACGCGGATGACCGGCTTCAATGGCTGAACCACTGCTTTATCGTCTACCTCTTTCGGGGCAATCAGCACGGTTCCGTACTCTATGCCACGGGCAGTCTCCACGATAACATGGCTGCCTGCCTCCATCTTTGCTTTACCCGGGTCAAAATAATATATCTTTCCGGCTCTGCGGAATCTGACTCCAACTACTTTTGTCATTCTAATTCTCCTTTATTGTCAGCAGCAACAATTCCATCACCAGGTCAAAGTTGACATTTGCCGTAAGGCGCACCTTTGCCTTTTCCAACGCTTCTAATATTGCTTCAATTCCACTGTAGGAACTCTTGCTTGCCTGCTTCTTTATGTCATAGACTTCATCCTTAAATATCAGTCCATTTACATCTGTTGTTGCTTTATATAATAAAATGTCACGAAACCAGATCATCATGATATCAAGATAATCGTTGATTTCCATTTTATATTCGTTAATCTGTTTGATGGCTTCCTTAAATTCATAAAGCTCAATCTCATGGATTCGCTTTAATAACTGCACGGCTGCAGCTTTCAGCTCCTGAAAATCATCCGAAGATGCCAACGCCATTGCCTTTCCCACATTTCCCTGGGCAAATGCCACACACACATCCGCCTGATAATCCGGCACTTTACAGTGCTCCATCAGATATTTTCTGATTTTATCATCGGAAACTACCTTAAGGTTCAATACCACACACCGGGAAAGAATCGTCGGTAAAAATGCATCCGCATTGGTAGTCAGCAGAATGATAACCGCATATGCCGGCGGCTCTTCGATGGTTTTTAACAGTGCATTCTGCGCCTGCTGGTTCATTTTCTCTGCTTCATCTACAATATAAATCTTATATCTGCTGCTGTATGGCTTCACATCTACATCATTTACAAGCTGGCTGCGGATATCTGCAACGGAAAGCGTATTCGGCTTCTCATGTGTGACATAAATGATGTCCGGCTGGTTGTGGTTCACTGCCTGCTTACAGGAATGGCACTCCATGCAGGGCTCAATGCCGTGCTTCTCACACTGCAGGGTCTGGGCAAATGCCTCCGCCAGCATTTTCTTGCCGGATTTGTCCGGTCCGTTCAATATATATGCATGGGATATTTTATCCATTTTTATTGCATTCTGTAAATGCTCTATAATCTGTTCATGTCCAATGATTTCTGCAAATCCTGCCATGTGCGCTCCTTTCTCCTGAAGCTTCCTGCTGTCTTAGGCTGCCCTGTTTTTACGTGAAAATATCCAGCAATAATCCTGCAATTTCCCCGATTTTATCCAATATGGTAATGTGGTCCGACTCATCCTTCACCAGCTCTTCTGCCAGTTCGTCTAAGTTCTTATCCACCAACTTGACGATTCCATAGACACGATGACGGCCTTTCCGGTCGAGAAAGTTCTCTCTGGAAAATTTATGGGAACGGGTTACGACTTCATTTAAGAAATCCTTCACCAGTCCGCGGTATTTCTTCATGTCCCGGATGTCCATATGCTGTGCAATGAGATTACCCTGTTTGGTAATGTCATCTAAGAGGCTGTTCAACCGCTGCTGAAGCTCCTGCTCTTCGATTGCACTGGTCAATGTAAATTTAAAGCTGCCGTCTCCGGTGTCTACCGGCGTGGTTCCGGTGGTCTGATTCACCGGTGCAGTGTCGTTTACTCTAATCTCCATTTTATCACCTATCCATTATATGATAGCACAAAAGCTGCAATTTCCTCTACTGTCTTTTGCAGATTATCATTCTCAAAATGTCTGGTAATTCCTGCCTTTTCCAATGCTTCTTCTGCAAAATCCGCATCATCTGCAAGAAATCTCCTGCAAAGCTCTGTATACTTTGGATTATCCTGCATCCGCTCCCGGTCCAATGCCCGTTGCAGACGCAGACCATCTTCTACTTCTATATATATCGGTACGATTGCGTCTTTTCCATAATAGGCACAAAGCTGTGTATACACGGCAAGAGTGCCAATCAGAAGATAACTGTGCTCCGACAGGTTGACCTGCCCGTCTGCAATTGTGGCATAACGCCAGATTCCGTATATAGTATCATATGCGCGCTGCTCTATGACTTTTCCTTCTTTTTCGAGATTCGAAAGCCTTTGTTCATCAATAAAATGATACTCTACGCCCTCCGTCTCGCCGGCGCGGATTGGCCGGGTGGTATATGGTACAATCGTCTGAAGCTGCAACGCTTTCTCATCCCGCAGCATCTTATATATGGTATCTTTTCCTGTTGAGCTCTTGCCCATCAGGCAGAAAATCTTTCCCATGTGTAAATCTCCTGTTTCTACGGTTTTGCCGTCTGTTTTCTAGTATAAAATAATTTTCAGGAAATGACAACTTTTATCTTTCCGTCCCCAGTCACGCCATAAATACGAAATGCATTCTCCCGGCAGGTTTTTATCACTGCCACCGCTTCTTTGGAAATCTCTTCTCCCGGCACCAGCATCGGGATACCCGGCGGATAAAGATAGACAAATGCTCCAGCCGTCTTGCCAACACTTTCCTTCAGCCCGATTTCTGCTGTCTTTGCATCCAGCGCTTCTGCAATGGATATACGGACCGCCCGCTTCCCATAGGCTTCGGTCAGAAACTGCGGCGTTATTGTTCTTCTTGCTGTGGCTTCTTTTTTATCAATTTCTTCCAGTGCTGCATACAGCCGGTCAAAGCCTTCTTCACGGTCAAAGATACTGGTCATTGCCAGTGCATAGTCTCCCTGACACATCTCTAACTGCAAATGGTATTTCTCCCGGAGCAGCTGATACAGCTCTTCTCCGGAAAGTCCGGCTTTCGTGGCACGGAATACCAGCTTCGACGGGTCTTTGGCAAAGCCTTCTGTCTCTTTTAAATCTCTTTCTCCCATGACTTCCACATGGGTGAAGTGGGCTGTTTTTTCATAAAAGTCTTTCAGACGCTTCTCATATGCATAAAAATACTTCTCTTTCTCTTCCGTCAGCAGACGCACACATTCATCTATGCTGGCCAAGAATAAATAGGATGGAGAACTGGTTTCATAGATATTTAAGAACCACTCCAGCCGTTCCTTCTTTATATAAGAAGAATTCCAATGCAGAATTGCAGTCTGGGTCGGTGCCGGAAGCGTCTTATGCAGGCTCTGGATTACCACATCTGCTCCCAATCCAATTGCTGATTTCGGAAAATACGGATGAAAGCCAAGATGCGCACCATGAGCTTCGTCCACAATCAGCGGAATCCCATGCTGATGGGCAATTTCTGCTATTTTTTCTATATCTGATACGATTCCATCATAGGTTGGTGATGTAAGAAACACAGCCTCAATACTTTCATCTGCTTCTAATGCGGCTTCCACCTGCTCCGGCAGTATTCCACCCTGTATCCCGAATTCCGTAAATACCGGATAGAGATATGTCACCTGTAACTCTCTTAAATATGCTGCATGATATGCTGCCTTATGGCTGTTTCGTGCCATCAGAAGATGTCCCTTTTTCGGTAATGCGGCACTGAGTGCTGCTAAAATACCGCAGGTACTTCCATTTACCAGAAAGAAAGAACTCTTTGCGCCCCATAATGCGGCTGCCCGCTCTTCGGCTTCCTTTATGATTCCTTCTGCGGCATGCAGATTATCAAATCCATCTATTTCTGTAATATCATATGTATAAGGATTGATGTCACAATCCAGTCTGCGTTTATGCCCCGGCATATGAAGGGGGTACATATCAGAGGATGCAAGTTTACATAATTCGTCTTTTATATATGTCATGGTTCACCTGGCCTGTTATTATGGTTTCATACTCTTTGAATAATAGCTGATTTTCTAATTGATATTGCTATTTCTATAGTACGGCTTGAGGCAGGAAAAGACAAGGGATTTTTCCCTCCAGAAACGACTTTCGGGTGACTACTTTGAAAGCAGCCACCCGAATCTATATGATAACTTTACACAACTCAAATTCTTTATTGATACTCCTTACTGGGTAGTTTACCACTTTTTTCCAGTTGAAACTTTATACTTTTGTTGTTGGTTTTCGTTGGTTTATATTGTTTTTTGTTGTTTTAAAGGGGTTTTTGAGATATAATAGAATTCATAAAAAAGATTCGTCGTTTATTGTTATTTTTTTGAAATGATATATAAATAAATCAGGAGGACTTGTACATGGGAAAACCACTCCACATTTTACTAATTGAAGATGATATGAATACCTGCAATCGTATTTCAAACTATATTGCGTCCAAAGATAATATGGATTTAGTCGGCGTCACCAACAATTCCTATGTTGGCATTCAATATGTACAGAATACGCTTCCTGACGCTGTTATTCTTGATCTGGAATTGCATCATGGCGGCGGAAACGGACTGTTTTTCCTCTCTGACTTAAATAAACTGGGCTTAGAGAAAAAGCCTTATATTCTTGTCACTACTTACAACTCCAGCAAAATCACACTGGAATCCGCCCGAAGACTTGGTGCTGATTTTATTATCGGCAAATATGAAGATTCGTATTCTCCGGAATCTGCTGTTGATTTTCTCGAACAGCTTCTCCCGATGATTGAAATGACAGAATCCACATCCAATACTTCTTATATGAAAGATAATCAAAAAGATTTAGAGCAGGGACTTATCCGCAGAATCCACCGGGAACTGGAGCTCATTGGTATCAGTCCAAAGGTTGTTGGTTACAAATATCTAACCGATGCCATTATGATAACAATTGATGGACCGACCACAAACATTTCCCAGATTCTTGGTAACAAGTATAAGAAGAGTAATTCCAGTGTGGAACGTGCCATGCAGAATGCCATTAACCGCGCATGGAATTCCAATGACACCGAAACTCTTCTTAACTGCTACACTGCCCACATTAATCCTGACCGCGGAATGCCTACCATTAAGGAGTTCATTTACTTTTACGCGGAAAAGATTACGGATGGACGTTAATGTTTGATAAACTGCTTGATAAAATCTAATAACCAATCCATTTCTATTCCTCCTTTTCAAAAATGTAAGGAGATTATAGAAAAATTCGGAACATTTCTTAGGTTTAAAATCGGGTTGGTTTTTATATGATTTTTAATACATTTATATGAGGTATTGTATGATTCAAAATATAATTCGTTGGTTCTTTGACCTTTTATGTTGCTACTA
>ERZ1034678.1060-NODE-1060-length-14261-cov-26.856891_pt1 | contig 14261 bp, 8 predicted proteins | sample MGYA00520640_ERZ1034678 | MGnify/ENA primary metagenome ERZ1034678 (study PRJEB33766, sample SAMN09781767) | gut metagenome | biome: gut microbiome | host: Homo sapiens | place: Madagascar | study: EMG produced TPA metagenomics assembly of the PRJNA485056 data...
GATTAATGGTCGATTAATGAGACATTAATGTTCAAAACCCAAAGCGCGAAGCGCGCCTTAACGTTCCTTCGCTCGTCAAGTTAGGCTGCGGCACGGAAGAGCAAAATGAAAGTTTTTTGACTTTCATTTTGCTCTTCGCTCACCTTGCACTAACTTTGTTCCCAAATAAGTAAAAACACAATGGAATATAACTTTATCGATATTGAAAAGAAGTGGCAAAAGACTTGGGCCACCGAAAAGACATACCATGTTGAAATCGATGAGAATAAGAAGAAGTTCTACGTACTCAACATGTTTCCCTACCCCTCAGGCGCTGGCCTTCACGTAGGTCACCCCTTAGGCTATATTGCTTCTGACATCTATGCACGTTATAAGCGCTCATGTGGCTATAACGTGCTCAACCCTATGGGCTATGATGCCTACGGATTGCCCGCAGAACAGTATGCTATTCAGACAGGACAGCACCCTGCCGTAACGACTGAGACGAATATTGCTCGCTATCGCGAACAGTTAGATAAGATTGGCTTCTCTTTCGACTGGGACCGCGAGGTGCGCACTTGCGATCCTCAATACTACCACTGGACACAGTGGGCCTTCGAACAGATGTTCAACCACTTCTATTGTAAAAAGTGTCAAAAGGCGGAGCCTATTAGCGAACTTATCAAACACTTCGAAGAGAAAGGTAGCGAGGGCACTGAGGATTACGCCCAAAGCGAAGAACTCCACTTCACCGCTGAGGAGTGGAAGCAGATGAGCGACGTAGAGCAACAACAAGTGTTGATGAACTACCGCATTGCTTACCTCGGCGAGACAATGGTCAATTGGTGTCCGAAGCTCGGCACGGTGTTGGCCAACGATGAGGTAGTAGACGGTGTGAGCGAACGCGGTGGCTACCCCGTTGTACAGAAGAAGATGAAGCAGTGGTGCTTGCGCGTATCAGCTTATGCTCAGCGCTTGCTCGACGGACTCGATACAATCGACTGGACTGACTCACTGAAGGAAACGCAACGTAACTGGATTGGCCGTTCAGAGGGTACGGAGATGCAATTCTCTGTGAAAGATAGCGACGTGAAGTTTACGATCTTCACCACACGTGCGGATACTATCTTCGGTGTGACCTTTATGGTGCTTGCTCCTGAGAGCGAACTCGTACAGCAACTCACCACAGAGGCACAGAAGGCAGACGTTGAGGCTTACCTCGATGCTACTAAGAAGCGCACGGAACGCGAACGCATTGCCGACCGCCGCGTGACAGGTGTATTCACTGGTTCTTACGCTATCAATCCCTTTACGGGCGACGAGATACCCGTTTGGGTGAGCGACTACGTGCTCGCAGGTTATGGCACGGGAGCCATTATGGCCGTTCCGGCTCACGACTCACGTGACTATGCTTTTGCACGCCACTTCAACTTGCCTATCATTCCTCTTATTGAAGGCGCTGACGTGAGCGAAGAGAGTTTTGATGCCAAGGAAGGCACGGTGATGAACTCACCAGCTGAGGGTAAACAAGCGCTCAATGGCTTTACACTCAACGGACTCAGCGTGAAAGAAGCCATTGCTGCTACGAAGAAGTTTGTGACGGAGAATAAGTTAGGCCGCGTAAAGGTGAACTTCCGCTTGCGCGATGCAATCTTCTCACGTCAACGCTACTGGGGTGAACCCTTCCCCGTATATTATAAGGACGGCATGCCCCAAATGGTGCCTGCTGAGTGCTTGCCACTCGAATTGCCCGAAGTGACGAAGTTCTTACCCACCGAAACGGGCGAACCTCCCCTCGGCAATGCTACTCGTTGGGCTTGGGATACGGTGAACAACTGCGTGACCGACAACGATCGCATCGACAATCAGACGGTATTTCCCCTCGAACTCTCTACGATGCCAGGTTTTGCTGGTTCATCAGCCTACTACTTGCGCTATATGGACCCTCGCAACGATACAGCTCTCGTAGGCGAAGCAGCCGATGAATATTGGCAGAACGTCGACCTCTACATCGGTGGTTCAGAGCACGCTACGGGTCACTTGATTTACTCACGCTTCTGGGATAAGTTCCTCTTTGACCTCGGTGTGTCATGCAAGGACGAGCCGTTCCAAAAGTTGGTTAACCAGGGTATGATACAAGGCCGTTCAAACTTCGTGTATCGTATTAAGGACACCAACACCTTCGTAAGCCTCGGATTGAAGGATCAGTATGATACGACACCTATTCACGTTGACGTAAACATCGTACAGAACGACGTGCTCGATATTGAAGCCTTTAAGGCATGGCGTCCTGAGTATAAGACAGCAGAGTTCGTACTCGAAGACGGCAAGTACGTGTGTGGTTGGGCTATCGAAAAGATGTCAAAGTCAATGTACAACGTAGTCAACCCCGACATGATTGTTGAGAAGTATGGTGCTGACACGCTCCGCTTGTACGAAATGTTTCTTGGCCCAATCAATCAGAGCAAGCCTTGGGACTCAAACGGCATTGACGGTTGCTTTCGCTTCTTGCGCAAGGCATGGAACCTCTTCTATCCGCAGAATGGCGATTGGGCCGTTACGGATAGCGAGCCTACAAAGGATAACCTCAAGACGCTGCATAAGCTCATCAAGAAAGTGACGGAAGACATAGAGGATTTTTCATACAATACGTCTATCCCGGCCTTCATGATAGCCGTAGGCGAGTGGGCACAGCAGAAGTGTACCAGCCGCAGCGTATTAGAGCAGTTTGTCATCTTGCTCGCCCCCTTTGCACCCCACATTGCCGAAGAGTTGTGGCACACGTTGGGTCACACCACTACAGTATGTGACGCTCAGTGGCCTCAGTTTGACGAACAATACTTGAAGGAGGACAAGCAGACGCTTTCTATCTCATTCAACGGTAAGACACGCTTCACACTCGACTTTGCTGCCGATGCTACGAAGGAACAGATACAAGAGGCTGCTCTCACGGCCGAACAGTCACAAAAGCACCTTGAAGGCAAACAAGTCGTTAAGGTAATCGTTGTGCCTGGCCGCATCGTTAACATTGTGGTAAAGTGATTTTTATGGGTTGACAAGTTGACGAGTTAACAGGTTAACAGGTAAGTTACTTCATATAAAAGAACTAACCTACCTGTTAGCTCGTCAATTTTGTTTACTCAATATACACAAGACAAACCTACCCGTTAACTCGTCAACTTGTTAACTCGTCAACAAAAAAATAAATGGTTACAAAATATAGAACAAGCATAGCGCAGGACGTTCGCGACTATGTCATCATTACCCTTGGATTGTTGATGTACGCCATCGGCTTTACCTGTTTCCAACTGCCCTATGAGATTACCACGGGTGGCCTTGCAGGTGCGGGCGCCGTCATTTTCTATGCTACAGGTTTCCCTGTGCAGTACACTTTTTTCTCGGTCAATATCCTTTTGTTAGTAGTGGCCGTCAAAGTGTTAGGCTGGCGTTTCTGTTTAAAAACGATTTATGCCGTATTTATGCTCACCTTCTTGCTCGGACTCGTGCAAGAGGTCATGATTTATTGGGGACAGACACGCCCTGACATGTTTCCCGACGTCAACCCCCATAGCCACTTGCCCCAAGTAGTGCAAGGCAATGCCTTCATGTCGTGCATCTTAGGTGCAGCTATCGAAGGTGTGGGCATTGGTTTCGTATTCCTACACAATGGGTCGACGGGTGGCACCGATATTATAGCCTCTATTATTAATAAGTATAAGGATGTCACGCTGGGACAGATGATGATGCTTTGCGACATTATTATCATCACCACAGCCTTCTTCCTGCCCGACGGCGATGTAGACAAGTTGCTCTACGGCTACTGCACCCTCATTATCGTTAACCTTATGTTAGACTACGTCGTGGACCGTGGTCGTCAATCTGTGCAATTCCTTATCTTCTCACGTGAATATGATGCCATAGCCGCAGCCATTAGTGCTACGCATCGTGGTGTCACTGTGCTCGACGGCCAAGGTTGGTATACCAAGCAAGAGCGCAAAGTGCTCGTCGTATTGGCTAAGAAGCGTGAGAGCACCAACATCTTCCGCATCATTCAAAGCATCGACCCTAATGCCTTCGTTTCACAGTCGAAAGTAATCGGTGTCTTTGGCGAGGGCTTTGACCGCATTAAAGTAAAAGCAAAGAAAGAAAACTGAGATCAATGTGCAAATTGAGTTAATGTGCAAATTGAGTTAATGTGCAAATGCTGAGTTAATGTGCAAATGTGCAAATTGTCGCCTTTGTACGCTGAGTAATTAAAACTTCATTCAATCATTTGCACATTTGCACATTCTCACATTTGCACATTAACTCAGCATTTGCACATTAACTCAGCATTTGCACATTAATTTTCCCCTTCCATTTTTATGAAAAATACTTCCTCCGTCCCCACCTTGGTGTTTGCCACCAATAATGCTCATAAGTTATCAGAGATACGTGCTATCTTTGGCGATAAGTTACATATCCTTTCGTTGGCCGACATCGACTGCCACGACGACATACCCGAAACGGCTGACACCCTTGAAGGCAATGCCCTTATCAAAGCTCGTTGGGTAAAGGAACGCTATGGCTTCGATTGTTTTGCCGACGACACGGGCCTTGAAGTGTCAGCTTTAGGCGGTTGTCCTGGTGTACACACAGCCCGCTATGCCTACCCCGATCGTCACGACCCCGAAGCCAATACCCAGAAGCTCTTGGCCGAACTTGACGGCAAGGCAGACCGCTCAGCACAGTTTCGCACGGTCATAGCCCTTATTCAAAATGGTGAAGAACACCTCTTCGAAGGCATCGTGCGTGGTCAGATAGCTACCGAGAAGCGCGGCACAGAAGGTTTTGGCTATGACCCAGTGTTCGCCCCTGAAGGCGAAGGCGGCAAGACCTTTGCCGAACTCGGTGTAGGCGTGAAGAACCACATCTCACACCGCGCACGCGCTGTGGCCAAATTGGCAGCATTCTTGAACAAATAATAAAGTGCAGTTTAAAGGTTATAAAGTTCGTTTAGTTAATTATCAACGTGATGTAACCTCATGTAACCTCATAACCTCCAAACAGAAAACCGAATTATTTCCCCTACTAACTATCACGAAACGACACAACAAATATGAAAAAAATTCTGTTCACGTTTATTCTGTTCTTAGGCTGTGCCGTTTCGGTACTTGCCGACTCAACGGCAGATGCCCTGCGTTGGAATTACCAACTCTCTTATCACAATGCCACTCACACGCAAGCTGTGGGTAATTGGGTGTATACCGTTTTCAATGGCAACCTTTTAGCCTATGATAGTGAGACGGGGCAGTCGTACACGCTCGACAAGATGTCGGCTGGACTCTCAGACATGGGCATAAAAGCGTTCGCGTGGTCCAACACCCAGCAATGCTTAATTCTACTTTATAAGAATAATAACATCGACCTTGTTTACCCAACAGGCGATGGACGCTTTAGCGTAACCAATGTGCCACAAATCAAAAACTTTGAAGAGGAAATCACGATCGATCGCCTCTCTGCCAATGGTGATTGGGCTTGTATGAGTACGTCGAAAGGTGTCATTGTGTTCGATGTAAAGGGACAGACCGTGCGTGGGTACTATAAGTTAGGACGAGCCGTCAACGACGCCTTTGTAAAGGACGGAAAGGTGTACGCTGCTGTTTCCGATCGCATATTGGTAGGTAAAATGACGGACGACCTTTATGTTGCTACTTCATGGGAAGTTGCCTACTTATGGATTACTGCAGGGCAGTTTGTAGCAACTGCTGACGGCACTATTTATGCGGCTCTAAACTATTACACAAGCGAGACATTGGGCGTGGTGCAAGGCATCGGTCGCCTCGGCATTACAGAAGATAAGGCGCTGACGGTCCAGCTATTGGTAACGGGTTCGGCTCCTTTCCAAGGTACGTCGAATGGTAAGCTGGTGCAGTTTACGAGCAAGAGTGCTGTATTTGCCTTCAATACCGAGCGTCCTGACGAGGTGGAACTTAACATCGCTACAGCCTCTACCTATGCTGATGTAGCACGTACTACCAGTGGACTTACCCTTATAGCACAAGGCGATGAGGGACTTAACGTATATCAACTCAATGCAACGCAAACAGAGTTGCCTACCCCCATAGGTACAGTGGGTAATTTAGGTCCGCGCCATACGGGTAGTTACTCATTGCTTTTCGACCATAATCGTCTCTTTGTGGCAGGTAGTCAATTCTCTGAAGATGATGTAGAGGGCTTCTTTGGTTGCTATGATGGTACGAAATGGAGTGACATGGACGAAGACCGCGCTCGCACGGAAACGAGTTATGAAGGTCGCTACGGCATGAAGTATAAGAACACTTCACACATGGCTGTCGATCCTTCTGACCCCGAGCATGTGTTTATGACCAGTATGCTTGAGGGCCTTTATGAATATCGGAATGGCAAGATCGTCAACCTTTACAATACCGACAATTCGGCTTTGCAGTGTCCTCCCGTTGTGGATGCCGGTGCACGTAATAGTAATGTGCGCCTTGGTGGTTGTGCTTTCGACAAGGATGGCAATCTCTGGATAACGAACAACTATGCTGACACGTTACTCACCGTCTTAAAGCCAAATGGCGATTGGATGCATGTGGCAGGCTATTACAATTCGTACTGGCAGGGAGCCGAGCGCATTCTATTCGATTCGCGTGGCTACTTATGGGTAAATGGACGTACGTGGACCAATCCTATCGGTGCGGGTATCATGTTGCTTGACTATGGTGGTACGCTCAACAATAAGAGTGACGACCGCTCTGTATACTTTACTGCTGCTAATAACGAAGACGGCACGTCATGTGATTTCTCGAATGTCATGGCATTGACCGAAGATAAGAACGGCCAGATATGGTTTGGTTGCGTTTCGGGTATCTACAACATTCCCGATCCTAAGCAGTGCTTCAAAACAGGCTTTACAGTCAATCAGCCGAAAGTGCCTCGCAACGATGGTACGGACTATGCAGACTACCTCTTAACGGGTGTATCCGTTTCCGCGATTTGTGTTGATGCGGGCAATCGTAAATGGATAGGCACGTTTGGTGCGGGCATTTACTTAGTCAATGAAGATGGATCGGAGATATTGCAACACTTTACGGCAGACAATTCGCCTTTGCTTTCTGACAATGTCTACGACTTCGCTATCAATCCTAACAACGGTCGCCTCTACATTGCTACTGACCAAGGTCTTTGCAGTTATGATGCAGGTTCTACAGAGGCACAACCTACACTTGACAAGGCAAACCTCCGTATATTCCCCAACCCCGTTCGTCCTGACTATCGAGGTCCTGTTACGATAGCAGGACTCACTGAAGGATCAGAAATAAAAGTGCTCACCACAGGTTCGCAACTCGTTGCTCGCGGCACGTCAGTAGGTGGTTCTTGGCAGTGGGACGTTACGCAACAAAACACTGGCGAGCGCGTTGCCCCTGGCGTATATTACATCATGGTGGCTACTGCCGACGGTAAAACAGCCGTTGCGGGGAAGGTAGTGGTTATTTAATGAGTTTAATAAGTTTATTGAGTTTAATTGGTGTTCAGAATTTTGGATCTGTTACAAGCCGTGTGAATAAGTAAAGAAATAGGTAGGCGATGCGTCCTTACCTGAAGGCGATGCATCCTCGCGTCGGCATTGTCAAGTTGAGGCTCGAGGCCCCACAACTTGGCAATACATTGATTAGTAGTAATATTGTCCTGTATTTGCTTACCCACACGATTTGTAATAGCACCATCATTTTGAACACCTATTTTAAATATATATACCTTCCAAAAGCATGAGACCACTCACAACGTTACGCTTTAGTCCTATTGTACTGCTAACCTACATTGTACTATTTATGATACCTGAGGTGGTGCAGTTCAACACCTCACGTTGGTGGGATCCCATAGTGGCCACAATATTCAACTTGGCACTTTACACGACAGTAGCGTGGGCACTTTGCCTTATAGCCAATATGGGAGGTAAGAGGTGGAGATGTGTGGTTCATATCATCTTCCACACATTGTTGGCTGCGTATGTTGTGTCGAGCCTTTTCCTAACGTTGTGCTTTCATCGTCATTGGGACGCTTACACCATACAGTTTGTTTACGAGACCAACTGGCGAGAAGCCAAAGAGTTCCTTTTGACCTACCTCTTCTCGTGGTCAGTAGGAGCGTCTTTACTTCTCGTTATAGTCCTTTTTACAGCCGAAGTCGTGTTGAGCAGACGAGGACGGCAGTTATCGCTCGTGCCCAAGGCAAGGTGGGCTCGTACTTTATGGGGCGCATGGCTGCTGCTAATGTTAGGACACGCTTACTTTTTCAGTTTCAATGCAGATGAGAATTTTGATCGTACTGCGCGTTGCTTTTCACCTATTAAGCGCAATGCTTTTTGGAACCTGTGGCAGTCGTGCTTAAAGTATGGCGAGTTTAGAGCTGAGTTTGAGCATTGTGCTACGGTGCAACAGCAGTATAACGAACACCCCCAATGTGCCGAGACGGAAGCTGATTTGGTATTTATTATTGGCGAATCCTTCTCTCGCCACATGAGCAACCTCTACGACGGTGCTTACAATACGAATCCACTCTTGATGCAACGTCAGCGCACGGACAAGGGACGGCTCTTTGTCTTTACCAACGCTATAGCTACGGACAATGGTACGACGCAAAACTTTAAGTACTTTATGTCCACCGCTTCGGTCGATCAGAAGGGCGTTGCATGGTGTGATAGTCCGCTTTTTCCCACCATTTTGCGGCGATGTGGCTACAACGTAACTTTCTATAGCAACCAGTTCGCGCCCAACGACAACCTTGGACAGTGGGACGCTTCAATGGGATTTGTCAATCACCCTGGCATTGAACCTTACCTCTTCAACCACCGCAATACGCAGAAGTACGACTATGACCTTCCACTTATTACGGACTATGCCCAACATCGCGCAGCGCTTGAACGCCCTCAGCGCAACCTCACTATTTTCCACCTTTATGGTCAACACGTAGGTTTCGCTATGCGTTTTCCGCCAGCCTTTGCCCGTTTCAAGGCCGGCGATGTGAGTAAGCGTTATGCGATGCGTCCGACTTCGAAGTCACAGTTAGATCAGGCGCAGCGGCAGGACGTAGCTGACTACCTTAACGCCACTGCCTATAACGATGTGGTAGTAGATAGTATCATTCGCCTTTTTGAACGACGCAATGCCCTTATTGTTTACTTCTCTGACCATGGTGAGGAGGTACACAATTTTCGTCGGCAGGCGGGGCGAACCGACCTATCGACCGATACGCCAGAGGCTTTTCGCTGTCAGTTAGATGTGCCGTTGCTTATCTACATGACACCTCAATACCTCAAGCTCCACCCTCAACAGGCGCAACGTGTGGCATCTGCCCTTCATCGCAAATTTACGACCGACAACTTGCCTCACCTCTTGTTCGACCTATTGGGAGTACATTCTCGATATTTCGATCCTTCGCGCAGCGTTATCAATGAGCATTACGTCGAGCCGCACAAGAGTTTGTTACAAAACGGACGGGAATATTAGGGAATGCTTAGTAAATGTGCAAATGTGCAAATGTGAGAATGTGCAAATGTGCAAATGTGCAAATTGTCGCCTTGTACAGCTGAGTTCTTTTATAAGTTATAATCATTTGTACCTTAACAATATATTGCTATAGCATCATCCTTCGGCGCGGCAACAAAATGTGATCATTCTCACATTTGCACATTTACCAAGCATTTGCACATTTGCACATTCTCACATTTGCACATTAAATAATGTAATTTCGTAAATTTATGGAAAATTTCATATCAGATTTAGCCATTATCCTCATATCGGCAGGTATCGTTACGCTACTGTTCAAACGCTTGAAGCAACCCCTCGTGTTGGGCTACATTGTGGCAGGCTTCTTGGCAGGACCGCACATGCCCTATACGCCCAGTGTGAGCGATATGACGAGCATACATACGTGGGCTGACATCGGTGTGATATTCCTCATGTTTACGCTCGGCCTTGAGTTTTCGTTTAAGAAGATAGTCAAGATGGGTGTGGGTCCTATCATAGCTGCTTGTAGCGTAATGTTCTGCATGATGAGTGTTGGCAGCATGGTGGGCCACTTCTTCGGCTGGGGCAGCATGAACAGCCTCTTCTTAGGCGGCATGTTGGCGATGTCGAGTACCACCATTATCTATAAAGCCTTCGACGACTTAGGACTTCGCCAACAGAAGTTTGCGAGTGAGGTACTCTCCGTACTTATCTTGGAAGATATATTAGGTATTCTCCTCATGGTCGTGCTCAGCGCCGTAGCCGTGTCGCGAAAGTTTGAGGGAATGGCGTTAGTTGGCAGCCTATTGCAGTTGGGCTTCTTCCTTATTCTATGGTTTGTCGTAGGCGTGTACGTCATACCTATCTTCCTACGCAAAGCCCACCGACTGATGAATCGCGAGACGTTGCTCGTTGTGAGCATTGGTCTCTGTTTTCTACTCGTCGTTGTGGCTCAAAAGGCTGGTTATAGTTCCGCCTTTGGTGCCTTTATGATGGGCAGCATCTTGGCTGAAACGTTAGAAGCCGAACAGATAGAGCGCGTTGTGTCGCCCGTCAAGGACTTGTTTGGTGCTATCTTCTTTGTGTCAGTCGGCATGTTGGTCGACCCCGCAGTGTTAGCCACCTATTGGTTGCCCATACTCGTTATCTGCTTAGCGATTATTGCGGGGCAAGCCGTGTTTGGCACCACCAGTTTCTTGCTCTCAGGCCAACCCTTACGCATCGCTGTGCAAGGTGGCTTCTCGTTGGCACAGATTGGTGAGTTTGCCTTCATCTTAGCCTCATTAGGTACAACGTTGGGCGTAACGAGCGATTTCCTTTATCCCGTCGTTGTGGCGGTGAGCATCATCACCACCTTCTTCACTCCTTACATGATACGTGCCGCGCGTCCTACTTACCAATGGCTTGAACGCATTGTACCCGCCAACGTTATGCAGCGTTTGGCTGAACGCGGTACGAAAGCCGCGCCTACGATAGCACACGAGGAGGGCGTCTGGAAGCGTTTGCTCACCGCCCTCGTAAGTCAAGTGGGTGCTTACCTCACGCTGAGTGTGGCCGTTATCCTCATCTCCTTCTCCGTATTATTGCCCTTGAGCCGTGCCCTGTTGGGACATTGGTGGGGCAATGCTGTGTGTGGACTGCTGACGCTCATTGTATCGTCACCCTTCTTGCGCGCTATTGTGATGCGTAAGAACCATTCAGAGGAGTGGAAAGAACTGAGCCGTCAAGGTCGCCTTCATCGCATGGCCCTTTGGATCACCTTTGTGTTGCGTTATGCCATAGCTGCCGCAGCCGTTTATTACGTGTTCAACTTCTTGTCGCCCCTATGGTGGCCGTGGCACGTGGCAGCAGCCATTGCCGTAGTAGGACTCTTCATTGCTTCACGTCAAACAAAGTGGATAAGCATCAAAATGGAGCGCACCTTCTTACAAAACCTTCGTTCGCGTGAGGCACGTGCCCTGGCCGACGGCACAGAACCTGGCTATGCTGGTAGGCTTACCAATCGCAACATTCACATAGCCGAACTCGAAGTGCCCGATAATAGTGCATGGGCGGGCCGCCGCTTGTGTGAGTTGGCCTTTAGTCATGAAGACGGGGTGATGATCGCTGCCATTGTGCGTGGTGCGCATCGCATCAACGTGCCTGATGGTGAGGCAATGATATTCCCTGCTGACCGCATAGAGGTGATTGGTAGCGATGATAGTCTGCAACACTTCCAACAACGTATGCAAAGCGAACAGGCAGCCTATCCCTTGGCTGCCAGCCGCTTGCAGTTGCGCCGTCTGCTCATACGTCAAGGCAGTCCCTTTATCGGCCTCGCTTTGCGTGACAGTAATATTCGTTCTGCCTATCACTGCATGGTAGTAGGATTTGAAGACAGTGGCGGCAATATTATTCCTGCTACGGCCGAACGCGTTATTCTCCGCAATGATGTCCTTTGGGTCGTAGGCGAGGACGACCACCTCACCACCTTGCGCAGCAAAGCACGTGAAGTGGTGACGGTATAGGGAAGGTTATAGTTGTTTAGTAATGCTTTTAAAATTACACAAGTCGTTTTTTTGAACATTACTTAGTCTGATTATCAACGTGACGTAACTCACCCTCTTAACCTCCTAACCTCTTAATCTTCTAACTCATTTCCTTATCCCTAACGAATGGACCTTTCCCACTTACTTTCCCCTTCTAAAACGAATGCTGTGCGTGGCATTTGTGCTTTAGCTATATTTCTGTTTCACATCATCATTGGCATTAGTTCCTCAGCCGTGTTTCACTTTTGGGGAGGCATGTTCGTGGCCGTATTCTTAATCCTGAGTGGCTATGGCATCAATGAGTCGTTTCATAAGCACGGCCTAAAAGACTATTGGCACAAACGACTGATCAAGGTGATCGTCCCCACCTTGGTCTTTGCCAGTTGCTTTAGCTTATTCGACCTGCAACGCAATATGCAAACCCTTGTAAATGAGGTGCTTTATATAACCCCAACGTATTGGTTCGTCTTTCACGTGACCAAGTGTTACGTTGTGTATTGGTTGGCGCGACGCTATATGGGGAAGCGTTGGGGGCTATTTTTGATATTGTGTGCAGTAGTTTGCTTAAATTATCAAGCTTGCGATATGCACTTAGAATCAGAACAATCGTTCTCATTCTTGTTTGGTGTACTCTTGTCCGAGAAAAAAGAATGGTTCAACCGCCAGTCAGCACAAAAGGTGCGCGTGGCTGTGTGTGGCTGTTTCCTTATCGGGTTATTGGCTTTTGGCTTAAAGACCTTACCCACCTTGCACGCCTATATAGGTACGGTGTCCTATAACTACTTACTTTGCCCCTTTCGCTTGATGTGGGGCATCGTAGCCCTTTACCTACTCGCACGACTCAATGTGATAGAACGCAGCCGAATGCTTGCCTTTTGTGGCAGAACGAGTTTAGAGGTGTACATTGCCCATATCCCCCTGTTGCCACTTATTACCACGCTATCGAGTGTGCCCACCTTTGTAGGGCTTAGCCTTCTGTCGTTCGCATTATTATACGTCTACACCACCTATGTGCAGCCGCGCCTAACGTTGCCCATGGGACTATACTTGGTGGTGAACGCCTTATTCGTAGCCAAATATTCAGCTCGCATACAGCCCACACTTTCTCCTTACCTCACGTTTGCCACTTTAGTTATCGGCTTTCTATTCTTACATTACGTCTTGCCTTGGCTCATGCAGCGTGAGCGTGCTTATAAGCCATGCCTCGTCGCAGCTCTGTTGGCCGTAGTGGGAATGGTCGTTGTGCAGTATGCAGTCGATCCCTATAGTATTCAAGTAGACCGTTGGTCGGCCCTCCACTTCCCGATTCAAAATATGTTACATGGCGTTTATCCCTATATCGCTTCTACACATTTAGGCGGTAATGCGTCGCCCTTTCCCGTGTGGCAAATTGTTCACGTACCATTCTACCTTTTGGGCAATGTCGGATTGTCGTTCTTCGCAGCGTTGGCTTTGTTCCTGTGGAGCGTGTATAGTCGATGGGGAAAACAGGCCTTTTTGGGTGCCTTCGTGTTGTTCGTAGCAGCCCCAGGCGTATGGTACGAAGTAGCCGTTCGCAGCGATTTTATAGCCAACCTATTGTTGGTGGGTGCCTTTGTCAATTGGTTGAGCGGTCGCATCACGACAGAGTGGTTGACAGGTCATGCCATTGTATTAGGTATTGTCGCTGGACTCTTTGCCAGCACGCGATTGGTCACACTTATCCCCTTGGGACTCTTGCTCTTGCCTTATTACTTTCGTGCGCCTTTGCGTGTTAAGGTAGTGTTGCCCATAGTATTCGGTATTACGTTTGCGCTCACATTTGCTCCCTTTGCTTTATGGGATTGGCAGGACTTCTTTTATCACAAAAACAATCCGTGGTCGTTACAGACGCGTCAGGGCAACACGTCAGACTTCTTCATCTTCTTACCGCTGGCACTCTTCTTATCCCTTTCGTGGCGCGGCAATTGGCAGCGTTATTATGCTTATGTTGGCTTGATGTTATTCCTCTTCGTTTGCATCACTTTTGTGCATAACATGTACTTGTTGGACAACTTCAATCTCTTCTCGCCCACTTTTGATATTACTTACTACAATAGCCTCTTACCCTTCGTTATCGTGGGCATGGTGAATAAGATAAACTGCAATTTATCAGCCTAACGAGAATGAACATTAACGAATAATTAACAAAAAAAATTAATGAAATAATTAATGTTCAATTAATGATAATTAATGTTCAAAACAACGCGCGAAGCGCGCCTAA
>ERZ1034678.1070-NODE-1070-length-14169-cov-23.839167_pt1 | contig 14169 bp, 14 predicted proteins | sample MGYA00520640_ERZ1034678 | MGnify/ENA primary metagenome ERZ1034678 (study PRJEB33766, sample SAMN09781767) | gut metagenome | biome: gut microbiome | host: Homo sapiens | place: Madagascar | study: EMG produced TPA metagenomics assembly of the PRJNA485056 data...
CCGGGGTTATTTGATTAATATTTAACTTGTCCCGATTTTAACGGGACACTAATGACTTCAACTATAGAAGCATCGCCTAAAGCTTGCCCTCCTATAACTGTGGCCTTCCATTTCTCTGCCAACTTTTTTAAGTTTTCAGGATTCCACAAACTGCTTTGTTCAGTAAATGCAGCCCATGGTGATTTCTCATCAGCAGAATCAATCATGATTTGAGCAAATTCCTCGCCTAATGACTTTCTGTCTCCGGAAGAATGAGCTATATGATTCCCAGTCTCAATGATCGTTGCAAGCGGCAGAATAAAGGTTGTTCCTTTCTTCTTTTCTTCCTCTATTTTCTTAGAGACCATCTCGTATGTAACCAAGGCTTTGCTTGGACCACAAGTTTCCTTGCCAGGTACTTTGAGCCAAACGCAAAGTACACTCGTATCAATCACCAATACCTTTTTCATTATATTTTATCATTAACCATCATTCTACCAATTGTTCCAGAAGCCATCAATTTGGATAGATTCTCTTTTTCTTCCAAGAGATTGACATGGCTATCACCATTCTCATCACGGGTAACATAGCTGATAAACGGAATCATCTTGTTTCCTAACTCATCTAACAAAACCGGATTATGCGTCGTACAGAGCACATCAACCTGGCGCTGTCGTGACAACTCCTTCAACATATCAACCAACTCCTTAGCGCGAGAAGGATGCAAGCCATTATCCACCTCTTCGATAAGCAACAAACTATGAGGTGCAACCGTCAAAAGAGCTACGACAATCGCTATAAAACGAAGTATTCCATCACTCATACCTCTTGCATCAACAGGTTGTTCGGGATTCCAATCCTCATAACAATAAAGCATGGCATCCGACTTAATCAGACCAACAGGCTCAGATATCACCTTGTTAATATCACGCTCAGGAAGTGGTCGAACATAGCTAGACACCAGTGCTTCCACCTTCTTCTTTTCCTCAGGTGCCAATGCACATAAAACACCAGCAACATTACTACCATCAGACTTCAACTCTTTTGAAATCTTGCAGTAATCACGCATCTTAGCAGGAACAGGATCAAGAATGATGATATTTCTAAAAGTAGCATATATCTTTGACGAAAAATCTAGAGATATTGGAACATCATAAATTTCCCATGTGATATTACGAGCAGAATCAATAAACTTACCAGGAACGATATCATCGTCTTCTATACCCAAACGATGGATTTCACAAGGACCAAAACTGAAAACAGAATTCCTTTTAATCACCCTCAGATCAAGAAGATAGGAACTTCCATCAATTTCAATTTCTATCTCAATACAGAAAGAATCCTCACCTCTACGGATAATCCAGTCTTCCCCACCTCTAACTGTCTGGATAGCATCAAGAAGGTTCTTACCTTCCCCCACGGCACGGAGAAAGGCAAACGCATCTAAGACATTTGACTTACCACTAGCATTGGTTCCGATAAGGATACCCAAAGAATCGATATATATAGTAGAGTCCTTAAAGCTCTTCCAGTTTTGTAACCTAATCTTTGTAATCATTGCCATTGTTTATTTAAACTCAATATTATAATTTACAAAGCTAATCATTTTTTTCTGAGATAAACAAGAAAATCGCAATAATTCTGCAAGTAACCAGTAAAATGGTGGAACTTATGCACATCGAGACATTGGTCATGAAGGTCACGAAGGTCATTAAGAAATCTGGATGGTTCTCTTGCATTTTTAAGAAAGTTATCGTAACTTTGTCAACAAAAGTAAAACACTCTAAAAGAAAGGAACAATATGGAAGCAATGGCGTTAAATAAATACCAGAAACATGTGGTCGATATAATGTCCAATGTTGACGAGGCGCAACAAATTGAGATCTCCAATTTGATTGCAAATTATTTTGCTAAAAAAGCATTTGACGCAGCTGATGAGTTGTGGGACAAAGGTATGATTGGTGAACAAACAATCGAGGAATGGAAACACGAACACATGAGAACACCATACTATGAATAGAAAGCAACGAATTGTGCTTGATACAAATTGCTTATTAATGGCAATACCGAGAAGAAGCCCTTATCATAAAATTTTGGAAGATTTTTTTAAAGGAGAATATTTATTATGCGTGTCAAATGAAGTAGTTCTCGAATATGAAGAGATTTTGATTTCAAAAGTTGGTGCCGTTGTGGCAAATAATATAATAAATGCTATCTTGGCTTCACAATATACAGTATTTATAAATCCTCAAAATCGTTATCATTTGATAGAGTCAGATCCTGACGACAATAAATTCGTAGATTGTGCTATTAATGCAAAAGCAAAGTATATTGTTACTCAAGACAGACATTATGATGTGGTGAGGTTCAAACCCAAGTTTGATTTTACAGCAGTAGATATAGATTATTTCTTAAATATGCTTTCCAATTAGCCTTTCAGCCTCAACAAGCTGAAAGGCTTTTTATGTCTTGTCGATTGCTATTGATTGCATAATTATTAAGAGAGAGAACAATCCAAAACAAGATAACCGTTGGTAGTACTGTTCAAAGGGAGACTGTCGGATTCCAAGTCGAGAAAAAAAGTAACCAAGTGTATTGCTGTGCTGTTTATATCGTATTCACAAGCCGTAGATATTAGCTTCGTCCGACGTTTGCTTGCTGTCAAATGTATCTATGCTTGCTATCAAATGTATCTATGCTTGCTGTCAAATATGGATTTGCTTGCTATCAAATGTAGATTTGCTTGCTGTCAAATGAAATTTTATTTCAATAAATCCTTTTAAAATGTTCAACTATGTATTACCTTTGCATGTCTATAATCTATTACAATTATGATAAGATACAAACTACTCAAGGCAAAGCTTACGGGCGATGTGTTTCCTCAGCAAGTGGAAACACAACCATTCTGTTCAAACGACCTTAAAGATAAACTGAAGAAGCGTTATGGCGCAATATCTGCAGCTGTTCTTGACGATGCTTTCAGTATAATAGCCCATGAGTTGGGAGAGGGCAAGACTGTCTCTCTCGAAGAATTCGGCTCATTCTCCATACGACTGGGAATGAGCAAGAAGTGTGTTAAGGATTTTAAGAGTGTACATACCAATGACATTAAAGTAAAGGGTGTGCGCTTTAAGCCTTCAAAGCAGCTTCGACTTGAATTGGACAAGCAGGAAATTCACCTGCAGCAAGGCGACAAGCAAAGACGCAATATAACCACCGACGACCGCTGGGTTATTCTTTACAACTATATTCTCGAGAAGATGAATACCATGTTTCTGCAACGCGAAGACGTCCTCGTTTCTCCATCTATATACCGCCACCTTACATCCTGCACCGATTATACGGCACGCAAGGAACTTGCCCTCTTCGAACAAGAAGGCAAACTAAGAAAGGTACATTCGGCAAGGGTGCTGCTGTATATGCTGGCGGTGTGAAAAAAGATTATAAATATCTATGACATACTATTCAAAATGAAATCAATTGATATATTACAAGATAGAATAAAGAACGCATCTCCATTAGAATTGCCTTATGTTCTTATGGAGGCTGAATTGTACGACCAACAGTCTTCTTATGAATTATATGAAGAGGTAAGTAAGACTTTTGAGGGTGAAGGAATCATAGACAATGTTGTCACCCCGGTTATTACAACGATGGTTGATGGAGTTTTGGCCATGAAGTGTTTTAAGGGTGCTTCTCGAAAGATGGGGTTAAGCGCTCAAAGGGTTATGCAGGAGTGTCAGAACTTTGACTATGATGGCAAGGTATCCTTCCTCATGCCAGATTCATTTGTTGAAAACAGAAATAGCAATGAGATTATGAATCTTTGGGGAAAAGAGAATCGGGCTGAATATATCCGAGAAAAGTATGAGAATACCAATGCCATGAATATATATAAGAAAAATAAAATCCGAGAAAATGGCACGAGGGTTAACATGGAAGATGAGTATCGCAGAATACATGATATCACAGGTACAAAGGCTACTGCCGACAAAAGACGTAATGACCCAAAGAACGAGCATAATGCAGAAACTGACCATATTGTTCCTTTGCATACAGTATTTAGCCAACTTCAGAACAACTGTGCTGTAAGCGATGGAGATATTCGCAGGATTGCTAATCAGGATTGTAATTTTGCTGTTACAGCACGAATGGTAAACAATCCTAAACGGGATATGTCTAATTCAGAGTTTATTAAAAAGCAAGATGAATTAAAGGCGCAAGGTAAACCTTATGTAGAACTCTCGGAAGTGCAACGTGCAAATATGATCAGAATGGAGAAAGAGGCTCAAGCAAGATTGAACGATTCCATAAATGATACGGTGTTGAATAACCTGACAGGTAAAGGAAAAGCAGATAGGGTGGATAGAAAAGCAGCTATGGATGCAAAGGAGAAAGAACTTGGCAGGAAACTTACCAAAGATGAACGTGAAAACGTTGACAGAGAGTTGGCTCATAAGAAAGCTGCAAATATTCACAAGGAGAATGCTGCCAATGCCGGTAAGCAGTCCTTGATGTATATGGCTGGTAATGTAGTGTTGCTAATTTTGAAGCCCCTATATTATGAAATAAAAGACATGGTTTTGAATGGATTCCAAAATGGTGTATGTGCTAATGGAGTGATGGAAGCTATGCAGATTAGATTTTCAAGAATCAAGAATTATGTCTGGAATTACATTTCTTCAAAAAAAGAAATGCTTGGTTCTGCTTATGACATGCTGAAAGATTTTATCTCTGCCTTGATTGAAGGGGTAATTGGCATGTTTGTCGGAGTATTCAAGCATATTCTGCGTGTTCTGAAAGAAGGTGTGAAAATAGGTATGCAAGCATATTCTGTGCTTTTTGGTAAAGATTCAAAGAACATGTCGTCTTCAGAAAAAGGTGATGCGATAGTAAAGATACTCGGAAGTAGTGTGGTGGCTCTATGTGGCATCGGAATCAACATGATGTTGGAAAAAGTTCCTATGCTGAATGAAGAAGGGCGCGATGTCCTTTCCACAATATTCTTAGGGTTGGCATCAATCCTGATGTTTTATGCATTGGATAAGGCCGACTTGTTCAACGTGAAAAAGGACAAGATGGAGAAAAGGCTTAAAGAGGTGTTTGATATGCGCATACAAGAGATAAAGGAAAACATTGGGAAATTTAATGATGCATCTACAGAAGCTATACGAAACACATATTTGTCTTCACAAAATATGTTGCGTGCTATAAGTATGGCTGCTGAGCAAAATAACTATGCGGCACTTAATTCTTTTTTAAAAGATTTTCATGGCTTTCTTGTCCCTCAACGAAAGGAAAGACCGTCAATAGACTGGAATTGTTAAAACTATAAATTATATGCAATCAAAAAACTTTTTACCATTGTCTTTTGCTGGCACATGCCTTGCGTCGTCGTATTTGCCTGTGTTCTTAAAGCATGTAGATAAAAAATACACATCTGAAAAAATAGAAACCTATACTACTTCATTGGGATATAGTATCACGCCTCAATATGCAGTTCTTCCAATCTTTCCTGCGTTTAATGAAGTGCTTATGCAGACTATGCATGAGCCTTTCTGGAAAAAACTATGGAAATTGCTCACAAGTGGACTGTCTTCATTTACTAAGAGAGAAAAACTGAACGAGATAAAAATGGAGTTAAATGCTTTTGTGGAAGAAACGAAAGAAACTTATAAAATATACCAAGTCGAGCATGAGAAAATCCTGGGAGATATTGTTGAAGATATTGATATAATCAACAGGAAAAAAACTCTTATGAAAGATTATCTTCTTACAAAATTGTTTCGAATTTTATCTCAAATGGGGGTTAATTCCACCTTTACAGATCTTTCTGTTGAACATATTGATTTGAGAAATTTCCCTATAAAAGAAGATTACGATATAATTAGCAAGCAACAAGTCGAACAGGAAGAGGTTCTTGCATCAACAACAGATGATATAATAGAGCTGGTTCAGATATTGGCACCATACAACCTCATTATAACGAGATTTATAAATGGCAGAAAAAAAAAAAGTTGGAAGATAAGTTCAAGGATCTTAAACTTAAGAACGATTTGAACAGTAAGCAGATGAATGCAGACTTAAATCGTATAGGCAAACTTGAGGTAGCACTAAAAAATGTGTCCAAAATCTATACTGACATAATGGATACATTGATGCCGATAATGGAAAAACTATTGTCGGAATTGTCTGATGACTATGGAAATGATTTCTCAAATATGCCTTTTGAAAAAGTTGAGGCTATTAGAAATATCAAAAACATATTGAAGGATTTGTCTGAGATAAGAATAATTCCGAAGGAATCAATCAATAAGCTTGTCGATGATGTGGTTGAGTATAACAATACGTTGAGTGAAAAGCATTATGAGCTAAAGGCAGAAATGCTGAAAATGGCAATTTAATGACACTACAAAATATAACAAGCCAACAGACTTTGGACTTTTGCGCCTAAAGTCAGTTGGCTTGTTTTAGGTATTTAATATCCGTTGTATTTCATCAAAGGACAATCCTGTAATCTCGGCAACAAATTCGGTTGTCATCCCATCGTTGAGCATATTCTTTGCTATTTCTATTGTAGACATTTTTCTTCCTTCGGCAAATCCTTCTTTAAAATCTTCATCTTTTTCTGGCTCAAAATTCTTCCCTTCCGCAGTTCTAATTGCGTTGACAATATCTCGGTAGGCCTTCATACTGTCTTCATACTTTTTAAGTTCATAGTTGTTGAACTTGGAAATATCTGCTTGCTCAAAAAGTTGTGTGAATATTCGTTCTTGAAGAGCAATAGGGCGTTGCATAAGTCTGGATAGATTCTTCAGCACATACTTTTTTGAAAAAATCATGATACACATTAGTCATCTCTACAATAAACTTCTCGCCTTTATCGTTTTTGCAACATACTTCGAATAAGGCACAGCTGGCAACAGTACGGATAGCAGTTGGTTCAGAATCAATGGATGTTACATCTTGAATTATCTGCTCACCATGGAATATGGCGTTTAAGAAGCTTATGAGCAATTCCTTATTAATTTCTGAGCCGAAGAGTCGCTTAAAGCTAAAGTCGGTAAGTGGATTGATGTATCTATCTATCTATCATAATGCAGTATTTTCTTTTTCTTCGCAGCTAATATACATCTTTTTTGTTAATATACTAACTATGATAGCTGTATTATTTTGTTGATTTATCCGTCAAAGATTAGTATATTTGCGAATGGAGAATGTTTTTCTGATAGTGTAGATAGAATGTGTTATTGCATTTGTTTTATGCCTTAAAAGTTTCACAATCAACGAATAATTTTATAACTTTGCGATATATTTTAAACTTTTAGATATGAAGGAACCTAAATGTCAAAAATGCGGGAACTCTTATTTATATAAATTTGCATTATGGTTGTAACACATAAAATGACTTGTAATAACGGAGTGTATCGATGTGATGATGTGGATATTACCGTAGAGGAATGGAGTAGAGCATTATATTCCATTCCTAATAATACTTTTAAGTATCTTATGATGTTGTTCTATATGCCAAACCATGAGTGTACTTGTAATGCTGCAGGCGAGAAATATGGTGTACATTCCTCTTCGTTTATAGCTCCTGTTACTTCTATAGCTAAAAAAGCTATGGATATAGCTTCGCGTTTTGATGTGGTGGCTTATGATAATAATGCAGATAAAAGATATTGGATAGTGCCGATGCAGGAAGGCTATTCAACCAAGAATGGCTTTGTATGGAAGATGCGAGACGAGTTGGTTGAGGCAATACGGAGTGTGCTTCTCGATAGACTTATTGTATTCTATAAGAAGCTACACAAGAAGGAGCCATTTGGCGGTTATGCGGAAAGATACAAATGGCAACTGGTTCACGATTGTAAGGGCAAGAATCCAATTGAAATAATAGATTTGTTGGCTAAGAAGGATAACAACAATCTCCTTTACAACATCAATCTTTCTTCGCTACAGCACATTAAGAAGGCTAATCCAAAAGAACTATCTAAGGCAATAAATAGTCTTTTTGATGAGAGTATAGAGCTGAAAGAACGTCTTAACAAGTTTAGGGCAGATTTGGTAACTATTACAGTTGGTAGCGATACACCTCCTGGAGACGAGCGTACAGCTGCCGCATTTTTGACTTGCCGAGACGTGGACCGCTATGCTTTCTATATGCATGATATAACGTATAGTCCGTATCTAACATATCTTGGAATACGGAAGAGCAAAGGGAAAAACACTAACTATCCTCAGTTTTTGCAGACCTTGAGACTTTTGGCGCAGAAGGTCTCTACTGATAATGAACTGAAAGAGATGATAGAGAAGGCTACTGATGGATTAGAGCAGTCTGACCTTATGACGGCTCAGACTATCCTTTGGTGTGTTCAGAATTATTGGAATGATATACTTGGAATAGAGAATATGAGTAAGGAAAATAAATCCAAAGACCTATCTGGGAATAAACCCAAAGGAATGGTGAGCGAAGAAACTAAACGAGCAGTTCAACTTCTTGAAAACTCGGGACAGATTATACTGCAAGGAGCTCCTGGTTGTGGTAAGACATATATCACAACCGAACTTGCCGTTTATTTGTGTGACGGGAGTGTGCCTTCCACCAGAGAACAGTTGAAGAAACGATATAAAGAACTCCAATCGGAAGGACGTATATATTTCACAACTTTTCATCAAAGCCTCGATTACGAGGAATTTGTAGAAGGTTTGAAGCCAGATACAGACAGCCTCAATGATAAAGATATGAGATTTGTCGTTAAACCAGGTATATTCAAGAGAATATGCATGGCTGCTTCTGCTACGACTACCTCAAACTTGAAAGAGGCGTATAGTGCTTTTGCAGAGGATTTGGTTAATGGTGATGACATCTATAAAATCAATTTGCCAAATGGTAGTGTTTTCGGTGTTACAATCAATAGCAAGGGTAACCTGTCTTTATATACAGGCAAGGATTTTAAGTTGAACGGCACTTTAACATATGAGAATATTGAAAAGTTTTTCTATGGTGCTGATTTGGGTTATTGGCAATGCTATTTTAAAGGCGTTATAGATGTGCTGACAAAGAACTATAAGCTTACGGCAGAGAACAAGGATGCAAATAAGCCGTACGTCCTTGTAATAGACGAAATAAACCGTGCGAATGTTTCAAAAGTTCTTGGCGAGCTTATAACATTGCTGGAAAAAAGCAAGCGGCTTGGTGGTGATGATGAGTTTACAGTTACTCTTCCTTATTCTGGCGAAAAGTTTGGAGTGCCCGACAATCTGTATATAATTGGTACGATGAACACAGCCGACCGTAGCCTTGGCTATATAGACTATGCTGTGCGTCGTCGGTTTGCATTTATGACATTGGAGTCTCAGTCGGATGTTATACGTGATTATTACCATAATGAGGGAGAACTTATGGAGAAGGAAATTTCGTTATTTACATCTGTCAGAGACCTCATAAAGGATAATCTTAATTCGGACTTTGACTTGAAGGATATAATGATAGGTCATAGCTATTTCCTTGCGAAGTCTGGCGATGAATATAAATTGAACTTGGAGTATAAGATACGTCCACTTCTTGAAGAGTATCTGCGTGATGGCATAATCGTAGATAACGGTGAAATGAGGACAGCTATTGCAAACATAGGCAAGTAAGCAAACGTATGAACCATATAGAATACATAGAGCATGAATCGTTCAACTTGACAGATAATGCTGAGTTGAAGAATTTCTTTCTTTGTAAAATCCGTGAAAGGCTGAATCCTCCGTCATTGAAGGAGGTGAGGCTGATGGGCATGGATTATGACTTTAAGAAAGATGAGTTCTTTATGGCTTATTATATCGGTGCTGATTGGATTGATGTAGAGAAGCAGAAGGCTGTTGTTGTCCTTCCTAAGATAAAATCGGTAGATTTTCAGACTATGCTTATGAAGTGTTTCACATGCGACAAAGCGAGCGAGAATCTTAACCAAGTGTTCTTTATCCGTATGGAAGACAAGCCTATTGAGATGGATTCTTCCTCCTTTCAAATAGAGCCTTTGCTGATAGTGTATTTCATCAATCTTGTTAATCGTATAGTGAGAAAGGGTCTAAAGTCAGGATATATAATACGAGAAGAACGTTTGAATGGAAAAATAAAGGGTAAGGTAATGATGTCTCAATATGTGAAGCATGGTTTTGCTCTTGGCATGAAAGAAATGGTTGATTGTAGATATCATGAATACAATATAGATTGTGTGGAAAATAGAATCATTAAGAGTGCATTGCTTTACTGCCAACAAATGATTCATAGAACTCAGAAAGGGTTAGGACAGCATCTTGCACAGTTGCAGAATATGTATAACTCTGCAATGTCTGCTTTTGAGAAAGTAACAGCCTTTGTTTCTCTTCAGGAATTGCAACACATACATCTAAACTCCTTGTTTAAGGAATATCGGGAGGCAATACCGCTGGCAAAGATGATTATCAAGAAACGAGGGTGTTGCGTCGAATATGAAAAGAATGGAACTAAATATAAGTTTCCTCCATTCATTATTGATATGCCTGTGCTCTTTGAACGATATGTGTATGCTTTGCTGGATGAAGCGTATGGCAAGTCTATACTGTATCAGATAGGAACAAGGGCAGACCGTCCTGATTTCTTGAAGCCTGACGAACATCTGATAATTGATGCCAAATACATTACTGGATGGAAAGATAACATAAATACTGATAATGTACGCCAACTATCGGGTTATGCTCGTAGTATAGGTATAAGGCATCGTCTTCATATTTCTGATGAGAATGCTGTTTGTCCTTGTATGATTATATATCCAGATGTCAATGGTATCACATCGTTCAGCCCTGTGTCTGCAATGAATAGTAATAATAATATACATCCGATTGACGGATATATACAGTTTTTCAAAGTTGGTGTTTCTTTACCCGTCGTTCATAGTGATTAGAAATTATTGCTGTCCAAAGGAGTTTTTTGGGACAGTAATAATTTTTAGTAATCTTTTGGGCATTTGGCAATAGCCGCTTTAACCATTTCCAACGCTTTTCCATGCTTTTTCTGAAGGTCTGGATAGGCTTTGCCACGGGCATAGTTATGCTGTAGATCGTTGTACTTAACATGTAGTGCAATTGGATTGCCTGATTCTATAATGCTCTGCACATAGTCATAATAATCAGTTCCTTTCTTGTGCGTGAGTAAGCGAAGGGCATTTACGATCTCCATAGGAATGCCTTCTTTGATCAAATAGTCAAAGGTATAGGCGGAATCTTCAACTACATCATGCAGAAAGCCTGTAATCTTCTCTTCGTCTGTTTTACCCATCAGTCCAACTGTCAATGGATGGAGAATTACAGGATTGCCATCGCGGTCTAATTGACCAGCATGGGCTGTTGTTGCTATGCGAAGTGCAATGTCAATTGGATTCATACTGCAAGTTTTTATATGGAAAATGTTATAAAAATAGTAATATTATAAAACACCTATTCTATCAATTCAATTAAAGTATGCATAATCATTTTAAACCATTAGCATTCTTGTAATCTTCTACATCAGCTTGATTCCTAAAATGTAAACCATTGTAGTTTATTCCATTATCTGTTTTCTTATTTTTGGATAGATGATTGATAATATATAGTGCACCAAGTATTTCAAATGCAGATCTCTTTTGCTCTGGATGACGTTGTAAATAGTATGCCTTTTGCGCTGACTTATAGTTAAATGTTTCGTATTCACGATGATAACCGCTTCGTACAACATCTGTAGGAAGGTTTCCTTTTACCATTTTATATTTTGGTGCGAAATATGTCCAAAGTCCTTCATTTGATTTGTAATTATTAATACCAAGTTGTGTCAAAGCTTTATCTACATATTCTTCTCTATGATAAACCCCAGATATTTTTTTCTTATCTAATGCATAGGATATAAGTGTATCTGCTGTAGCTTTATCTATTACAGAAAAGTAAAAATTACGCTCCTCATTTTGGGGATTATATTTTAGATAGAACAACGAGTCGTTATCTGTGAATTTCTTTACCACTACATCATGGTATCTTATACCACGTATTTTGTAACCCTTTGTAGGAAAATGGTTTGCTTGATTGAATGTTTTTTGTCCTCTAAACAAATCAAGCATGTCGTAATCAGGATGATTGACAATTGTTTGCACAGTTTGGCAACTTGTTAAGAGAATGCCAGTAGATAGAAGAGTAAAATATTCTTTTATTCTTTTTGCTTTAAAATTTGAAATTCTTTTATTACTTTTTTGTATTATATTTAGCTTCATTATTTTGTAAGTATTAATTGTATTTTTTCAATATTATACACTGTTGTATAGTACACACTTTTGATGTCGGCAAAAAACAAATGGTTTATTTTTGCTTTTTAATCCAAACTATAAGTTGAACTATGGTATTTAGCATGTTATTATTTCTGCCACATGGTTTCGTTTGGTTCCTTCTTTTCCTCGCTTCAGGAAAAGGAGCAGCCAGACGTGTTTGCCCACAGCAATCTTCTGTTTGTCCTCATTACTAATAGCTGCGATTGTGGCAAATCCTTCCTTGCTTATTGTTCCTTCGTTTGTGGGGCGTATGTCTTGGGTTATGGCATAGCGTATGAATTGTTCTTGGCGGTTGACAAATGTAATTTCGGCTTCGTACATTCCGAAGGCTTTACGTCCTTCGTCTTTGTTGAGTATACGGATTATGGCAGCCGACTTAAAGTGGTCGCCATTAGCTATGATGGGACAAAAGAGAACGAAGCTGCCGTTTGAGATGTTCTGTATGGATGGTTGTGTGGATAGTGTAGACTTTTCTGCCACGAAGTGTTGCGACTGAGCGTTGTATATGTGTACATGGTTATGCGACTCGTCTATGCCGTCAACATATCCCACTTGTGTGCTGAAAACCTCGTCAACACGTTTCTTTGAGACTACAATCTCTGAAGCTCGCTCCTTGCCTTGACGCGATACACGGGTAAGAACATCGAACAAACGTCCGCATATCTCCCAAGGTTTGCAAGGAAACTGATGGCTGTCGGCTATAAACTCGGAACCATTGGCGGCTACGAGCTTGACGTATCTACGTTTCTTGCCATCTGATATCTTCTCGAAAACTTTTACGGCATACATACTAACTATAAGGTTGCAATCCTCGCGCTCTTCTTCGGGATGATGAAGCAGATACGACTGTAAGGCTCGTTCAATGCGCTCTACAAGTGCCAGGTATGTGCGTCCGTCCTTGCTTGTTTGGCGTTCCTTGTCTTGGTTGCGCAAGTTGCCTTTATATCCCCATGCTTTTAAGAATTGTGGAAATCGGAAGTCGGGATATTCCTCGCTTATCTTGGCAGCAATGCCTAACATAAGAGAGTTGATGAGCGAAGGTTCGTTGACGTGCAACTTCATATAGGCAGCGAGTAGGGTGCGCGACATTACAGAACCTTCGTTCTTATAGTTCTCTTTAAGGTATCGGTATATTGCCCATTGGGTTTCATCGGGATGAGATGCGCCGTTGTTAATGGATTCAAGTAGCTCGTCCCACGAGAGTACTTGTTGGGTGTTGTAGGTTAGTGGCATAATAGAATGGGTTTTTAGGGATGATGTGTGTATTTTGTTTTAGGATTCTTGCTGTATGAGTTGCGTAAGCTCGTCAATGTTGTTGGCAACCTCAATCATGTTGTGCCAATTGCCGCGAATCATGCCCTTGCTGTCGAGGTCGTCCATAAGAGCAATAAGAGCGTTCCAGAAGCCTTTCATATTATAAAGTATCACCTTCTTGGAGTGGTAGCCAATGCTGTTTGAGGCAGCAACGCTGAATATCTCGTCTAATGAGCCAACACCACCAGGAAGGGCAACAACAATGTCGCATTGGTTAATCATCAAGTCCTTGCGGTCGGATAGATTGTCGGTAGGGTAGTGTACATCGATATAATCGGACATACGTCCGCCCTTTTCCACAAGTGATGGTACAACACCTATAACACGTCCGCCTCCTTGGTGCATAGCCTTGGCTATGCAGTTCATAAGTCCTTGGTTGGTACCTCCAAATATTAGGTCGTGATGGTTTTGTGCCATCCATTTGCCAAACTCCTCGGTAAGGCTAAAGAAGTCGGGGTCGATATGCTCGTTGGCAGAGCAGAATACTGCAATTTTCATAGCTTTATTTGTAACTTAGCGTTTTTAATTTGCTAAGTTACAAATAAAAAATAGT
>ERZ1034678.1073-NODE-1073-length-14157-cov-31.082329_pt1 | contig 14157 bp, 9 predicted proteins | sample MGYA00520640_ERZ1034678 | MGnify/ENA primary metagenome ERZ1034678 (study PRJEB33766, sample SAMN09781767) | gut metagenome | biome: gut microbiome | host: Homo sapiens | place: Madagascar | study: EMG produced TPA metagenomics assembly of the PRJNA485056 data...
AGCTCGATGTGGCGAAGTTGACGCTTGCCGAAAGCGAACTGAACGGATTTGCCTTCGAGTCCTGGCGATGGCTCCACTGAATCTTGAAACTCTCCTGCTCGGTGAAGTCAGGCATGCCCTTATCACCATTCTTGGTGTCCTGATAGCTGAAATAGAACGATCCGGAATATTTGTATCGCTTGCGATAGTTGCTGGCTGCCGAGATACCCCAGGAACCCTTGGTGTAGATTTCACCCAGCAGTTTCAAATCCCATTTATCATTCATGGCGAAATAATATCCGCCATCACGCAGATAAAAGCCTCGTGCCGTTTCGTCGCCATAGGTAGGCATGATGAAACCGCTGCTGTAGCTCTTGGTGAACGGGAAGAATCCGTATGGGATGGCAAGCGGCATAGGCACATCGCAAACCACGAGATAGGCTGGTCCGAAGACCACGTCCTTGCCCGGTCGCATCTTTGCCCTGGAGAGCGAGATATAGAAATCAGGGTGCGGATCATCGCAGGTGGTATATCTGCCATGCTGCAGATAGATGACACCCGAGGAATCTCGCTTCGACTTCATACCCGTAAGGAATCCGTCCTGCTGCTCGGTATATACATTATTAATAAGTGCCTTCTTGCTCTTGAAGTTGAACTTGATGGTATCGGTGTCGTAGGTATCACTGCCCATCTTGAAGACAGGTTTACCCTTCACGCCACCCTCCTCCGTAGAGTCGGCTGTACCGCTCGCCCTGACGTTGCTCTTGTCCAAATCCATCGAGATGCGGTCGGAGGTGAGGTCCATGTTCTCGTACTTCACGTTCGAGTTGCCATAGAGATGCGCCACCTTGTTGTGGGCATCATACACCAGCGAGTCATCGGCTTGGTAATTGACAGGTGCGTCGATGCCGCCCGACTTCTTTCGATTGATACTATCGAGCCGGATGCTGTCATCCACCACCTTATTGTGTTTCCATATAGCCTTCTGCAGGGAATCCATCTTCGTGGTATCGCTGGCGGCATCATCCTCCAGGGAATTAACGACGGCAGGCATACCCGGGTTTGCCACCATCATGGTAGCGATGGAGGCAAGCAACAGAACAGCTATGGTTGATTGTTTTCTCATTCAGAAAAATATTAGAGTTTCATAAACCCAATAAAACTTCAGAAAATTATATTCTACTTTTCAAACATCCGCTCCCACTGTTGGAAGCGCTTTACTCCTTCCTCGCCAAACTTAGCGAGACTTTTCTCTGCCTTTTCTATACTCTTTTCCTTGTCGAGATGAGTCTTGCTGAAGAATTTATCAGCATAGCAGATTACCTTCTCCTCCATGGTTTCAGGCAGAAAATCCTGGTGAGGCAGAGGCAGTTGCTGCTTCTCTATCTGCTCTTTGGTGATGCCGGCACCGGTGTGGCGCTCGCATACCCGAGCATGTCGCTCATACCCTTCCTTGCGCAGGATCTCGGCTCCCAGTCTTCCGTGGCAGATGTATGGCTGCGAGCCAAAACACTGAATGCCAGGTGCATCTGTGAGGAAGATTCCCAAGTCGTGAAGCATGGCTGCTTCCTCGATAAACTGTGCGTCGAGCTGCAATTCGGGATGATACGAAACAATCTGTAGCGCTTTTCGCGCTACAGATTGACTATGTGTGATGAGGATATGGCGAAGCTCATTATCCTCAGGATAATACTTATCAATAATTGCTTGATAATTCATAAATTTAATGTTTACTCAGCGTTGCGCTCAATGTAAGCGATGACATCACCCTTGCGGATCTTGCTGCCCTGCTTAGCATTGATTTCCACGAGCTTACCACCCAAAGCGGCAGGTACAGTCTCAAACTCACCCCATGGAGCGAGGATGTAGCAGAAGGCATCACCTTCCTTGTACTCCTTACCGATGAATGGCTCTACAGCTGGCTGGCACTCGCCCTCGCCCTGGAACTCCCAGAAAATCTGACCGGCTACTGGTGCTACGATAGCATCAGCCTTGGCATGCTTGAACTCTGCGAGCTGAGCTGGAGTCAAGGTGCTGCCAAGCTTGGCATCCTTTGCCTTCTGGAGGTCAGCCAGGAAGTTCTTCTTAGCCTGACCGCTCTTGAAGTTGCGATACTGCTCTGGGTGCATAGCGAGCTCGAAGAGTTCCTCGTCGTCCTGACCATACTCCCATCCGTTCTCGTCCATCTCCTTCTTGAAGTCGTCGAGTGCATTAGTAAGCAATGTGTGAGCATCCACATCTGTGAACTCACGGCCCTGCTTCTTGGCAAGCTCTACGAGTTCTGGATCAATCTCTCCAGGAATCTTACCACTCTTACCAAGAATCATACCCCACATAGAATCGTCCATCATTACGAAGCGGCCCTTGCCCTGCTCCATGGTGAGGAGGTTCATCAATGAGATGTTCTTCACGTACTGGCTGAATGGTGTTACCAATGGAGGATAACCCACGCGTGGCCATACATACTCTACCTCGTCGAAGAGCTTGATCAGAAGGTCGTCCATAGACAACTCTTCCTCACCCTTCTTCTTGCGGATGTTGTTGATGGTCTGACGCATACCGCCGAGGTCTGCCATCATAGAACCCATCATACCGCCAGGGAGACCGCAACCGAGCAACAATGAAGACATAATCTTGTTACCTGGGTTGATGAAGTAGCCGAGCCACTCGTCGATGAACTCCTGAGTCATGGCACGAGCCTTCATATAAGCGCTCATGTTGATTTCAGGTACCTCGAAGCCCTCGTTCTTCAGCATGCTGATAACAGAGATTACGTCTGGGTGAACCTTACCCCATGACAATGGCTCGATGGCTGTATCGATGATGTCGGCACCATTGTTGCAGACCTCGAGGATAGAAGCCATAGAGAGACCAGGACCAGAGTGGCCGTGGTACTGGATGATGATCTCAGGATACTTGTCCTTGATCATCTTGGTAAGCTTACCGAGGAATGCAGGCTGACCGATACCAGCCATATCCTTCAAGCAGATTTCCTCAGCACCGGCAGCGATGAGCTGGTCGGCGATGTTCATATAATATTCGAGTGTATGTACTGGAGAGTTGGTGATACAGAGTGCACACTGTGGAGTCATGCCACCTTCCTTAGCCCACTTGATAGAAGGAATGATGTTGCGCACATCGTTCAAGCCATCGAAGATACGGGTGATGTTGGTACCCTGCTTAGCCTTTACCTTGTACATGAGGGCACGGACATCATCTGGCACAGGATACATACGAAGAGCGTTCAATCCTCGGTCGAGCATGTGAGTCTTGATGCCCACCTCATTGAAAGGCTTGCAGAAAGCACGCACTGCATCGTTAGGGTTCTCACCTGCCAAAAGGTTTACCTGCTCGAAAGCACCACCATTGGTCTCAACACGGCTGAAGCAACCCATTTCGATGATAACTGGGGCAATCTTAGCCAACTGATCTTTGCGTGGCTGGAACTTACCAGAACTCTGCCACATGTCTCGATAAACGAGACTGAACTGAATTTTCTTCTTCATTCTTATTCTTAAATTTCTTATATTCCTATTATATATAATAAGGTATAGGACTTGTCTTGCCTCTGAAGCCAAAGCCATCATATTCTCTTCTGAAAACTATCAGAAAGCTTATTGAAAGCCATCAGAAAGCCCAGACATTCCATACCAAGGTGCAAAATTAGACAAAAAAATCGAGAAATCGGTCTAATCTCCTTTTTTTTTAATTTTATTATGTAATCTTCTTACTTTATCTCAACTCTCGCTTCAACTTTTCGCTGAGTTTGGCAGCCGCCGCATCCGCCTTGGCATTCACGGTGCGGGCATCTTTGCTACGCTTGTAGCCAGTCACCACACCGGCACTGTTGCGCAAAGCCAGGGAATCGCCCTTCATGTAGACAAAGGAGAGGGTATCGTAGGTGGTCTTCTCGTTAACCACCATCTCTCCCAACTCCCTTCTGCCTTTCACCAGAATCAGCTTGCCGTTATAAGGATGCCATTCTGTATAGAAAGGTACTTCCGGATATTCCACAGGGCTATCATCTTCCACATCGGCATTTGCCATCACATAACCCACGGAGAGTGCCTCGCTCATGCGCTTCAAAGTGAAGCCATACTGGCGTGGCACCATATAATTCTCTACGATACTATCGGGCATATTGCCAAGAATGCGCGCCTGCTGGCGCTTCGACAGATGCGAAACATCACGCAGTCGAGGCATCACGGGATAAGTCCAGGTGGCCTTCAGCTTGTCGAGGTCTATCACCATATCCGCCCCATTGCGGTCGTTCTTGCCGGTGCAAGGCATCACGCAAATCCAGTCGCCAATTTCAATGTCGCCAAACACCTGATGGTTTCTGCTGGCATCCAGGATATTGTATCTCACGGGGTCGCCGCCGCCATTGGGCAGCAGCACCACGGCAGTATCCGAGCAGCCCATGCAGGCAAGTCCATAGATAGCCTTGTCGCCCTTGGCAGGCTTGGAAAGGCTGATAGCAAGCTTGGAATTATCCATGCGTGGAGGGCGCTTATTGCCCCTATGGCACGCCGCCAGTGCCAGCATAGCCAGCGCCATCGCACCCCATGTTTTGATTTTCATTGTCATATTACTCATTAATCTAGCTAAATTTTCTGCAAAACTACTATAAATATTTGAAAGTGCCAAATCATGAAGCCCCAAAATAGAAAAACAAAGCAATTATCTAAAAAAAAACGACTCGAAATTTTGTATTGTCTGTAATTCTCTGTAACTTTGCAGCCGTTTTCGGAAATTCAACTCCGCAATTTAATAAAACTAGGATAATAGATAAAAAACAGATATGACAGATAATACGAACAAGCACACCTTGCCTATCTGGACTGAGGTGGAATACACAGCATTATGTAAGAACCCATACTTATCTACTCCTTTCTTCATTCCTAAGGAGTCGAAAGTATTCCTTTGCCGCGAAGATGGCAGCAAGGAGGAACAGAGAATGATTTTCCTCGTTTTCAAATCGGCTTCCGCTGCCGAAGAGGACGAATGGGAAGATGACCCAATGCCGGGTCTGATTCAGGTGAAACCTCTTGAGGACGACGATACGGAGGTTTACGAACCTGCCAACGTGGTTTATCTGGGACAGGACATCGACGACTTCATTCAGGTAGCTGCCGAGGATGACAGCACCATCACCTTCGACATCTACTGGCGCCATGGCGACGTGAAGGTGGAGAAGGCAGAGAAAACCGACGATGGTTTTGTTTGCAAGAAGGAAGACTTCGGCGACGAGGGCTTGCGCCTGACTCTGATTCCTGAGGAGGGTGAGCCTTTCACCATGAACCTTGTGATTCCTTACATCGGTTTCTCGCTCTATGATGCTGAGAACAACAAGGTGCACGAGGAGATTGAGATTCCTCACGACCAGGTGGATAATTACCGCTATGAGTTTGTAGGCGATGACAACAACGACCGTTTCACCTTGCAACTCGACGAAAACAAACTGATTTATCTCTGCGTTTTGCGCCACGAGGATGCCCAGTTGGTGGTACGCGACCAACGCCAGCGCCTTGCTGTGGTTGACCAGATTCCATCTGAGGGCAAGTTGAGCGAGCTGATGATGAATGCCCATTCTGCGCTTATCAAAAACAAGAACTACCGTTGGCGCATCAACATTGCAGGCAGCTCTATCGCCCACGAGGCAGAGATGGAAATCAATCCAGAAAGTCTCGTAGCCTTTGTTAAGGAGCAGATGGCTAAGGGCATCGACATGGATACCCTGGGACAGCAACTCATTGCCATGGAGCAGAAATATCTGTTCCAGTGGTTCTGGCTGAAAGACAGCGACTGGAGTCACGACGACCCTATGTTCGACATGTTCATGAACCAGCTTGTAGCCTTCTCGTTCGTTACCCAGAAGCCAATTCAGGGCGACCAGTTGCAGGCTCGCAACAACAAGCGCAAGATTAAGCGTTGCGCCAAGCTCATCAAGGCTCATCAGAAGGGTGAAATCAGCCTCTGGGATGAGGAAGAGGAGCAGCGCAAGGAGATTCTGCATCTCTTCAGCACCTTCCACAGTCCATTCGTTGAGACTTTGGTATCACTGAAAGATGAAGAAGGAGAAGAATAAAAGTATTATATGAGTATTTTATAAGGGTTTTTAAGACCCTTATAAAATATCGAGTTATAAGATATCGAGAAGTTCCTCGAATCTTGAAATACGACGGAGCTTGGGATGTTCAAATTCCTCTGTCTTTTCATGCGCCCATGTGGTATGAAAAGGGATATGGACAGCCGAAGCTCCGATTTTTAATGCCGGAGCAATATCGCTTTTGAAGCTGTTGCCCACCATCACGAGTTCAGCAGGACTCACTTCCAACTCCCTGCAAAGGCGGCGATAAGCCTCGGGAGTCTTATCGCTCACGATGCTCACCACATCGAAATAACGCTGCAACCCCGAACGCCACAACTTGTTTTCCTGATCCATCAACTCACCTTTAGTAAAAACAGCAAGCTTGTATTTCAAAGATGCATTTCCTGCATTTTGTATGAATCTATCCTTCAGACAGGCTATTGTCTTCTCTACGCCCTCCAAAGGTTTGGCATCGAGATGCAGCAGACTCTTGCCCAAATCCACGATCTGCGCGATGACGTTTGCCTCCACCTTTCCATGGCTCACCTTTACGGCATTCTCCACCAGCGAGATGGTGAACGCCTTGCAGCCGTAGCCTAGATCGGGCATATTCTTACCCTCCGTTTCCAGGAGGGCAGCAGAGATTTCCTTCTCGCTTCCATACTCCGAAAGCAGTTCGCAATACTCATGTTCCACTTCCTCGAAGTAGTTTTGCAATGCCCACAACGTATCATCGGCATCAAAAGCTATCGCTTTGATATGTTTTAATTTCTCCATCATATTCTTTTTCTTTTCTAATATTATCGGAAAAATCTGTTTTTTATTATCTTTATCTCCTTTTTTCTTTCTTTCAAGAAAAGCACAAAACGACCCGATTTTAACTGGAATTTGTTTCTAAGGGTGAAACAAAAAGGGGTGAAATGCTTTGTGCACCCCACCCCAAATATAACAACTCTTGACTCTTTATCAGAGCATTTCTTACTCGTCCCAAATAGAGTAATACTTGCGAGATCCTACGCTACCATCAGAGTTCTCCCCTCCAAATTCTGGAGTATCATCTCCAGGAAGACCTGATGTACTTAAGTTACCAGTAGAAGCAGCCATGATGCTGCACTCATTCTCAATTCTCGCCACCTCAATGGCTGGTTTCATATATTTCTTCATATTGTTTATCAATTTAAAAATTATTATTCTATTTATCTAAACATGCGCATGACGATGATTACTTGGCAATATACTTTTTGCCGTTCACTACGTAAACGCCCTTAGCAAGACCATTCAAGTTTGTGGCATTCTTTCTTACAAGCATACCATCGATGCTGTAAACGTCGAAGGTCTTACCTGCGAGCGTCTTCACATCTTCAATACCTGTTGTCTCACCGCTATTGCCGCGGATAGAGAAGAACATGGTCTTAGCAGGCGCTGCCGCTGTGCTCACGAAGATGGCACGGAATGCCTTCATGGTCTCAGTACCGTTGGCACTATAGAACTGGTTACGGTTAGCATCGATGAAGTAATCGCCCTCAGCAAGCTGCTTGCCGTTCTCGTAGTTACCTACGAACTTGATCTCGCCTTCGCCTGCCTCCAGGTTGTCAGCTGGCTTGATAGCTACGCCCTCGAAGGTATAAGTATTACCTACCTGAGTTGGTTTGATGAGGTAAGGTACGTTAGCCTGCATCTCCTCTACCTCCTCGAAGTTAAGGGTTGTAGATGTTCCATCAATAGTAGCATCCTTGTAAGCAGCTACCACGGTTCCCTCGCCAAACTGAGCTGCAATCTGCTTCTTGCTTACCGCGAATGGCAATACGATAGAGTTCCACTGTGTGGTCAATGTACGGTTGAGAGTAACATTAGCCACCTTAGCCTCTGGAGTCCAAGTTTTGTCCTCATTGAGAGTGACAGCATCCAAATCGCCTACCTTGAAGAGGCGAACGTCGCCGAAGCCGAACCAACCAGCCTGGTTCTGTGCTGGCATATTGGCTACTTCCAACTTCACCATACCATCATTGCCTACCTCAAACTCGGCTGTATAGTCATTCCATCCACGACCGAACAAACCACCAGTATTGCCGATTTCGTTGATATCAACCTTCTTCTCATCATTGATCAGCATATAGAGGTTGAAACCAGCCAATGCACGAGCCTTGATGGTTACGATATATTTACCTGCCTGGAGACCAGATACGTTCTGATAAGCATGCTGGTTGTTGGCACTGCCATCATAGTAATCATAATAAGGAGTATTGGTAACACCTTCAGATGTGGTCCAAGACTCACCGCTAAGGGTCTGCAAGTTTCCATCATTCTGAGAGCTAGACCATCCATTCAGTTTATCAGCAAAGTTTGCATTTACCACGCTAGCAGTGCAATCTACAGCACCCTTTACACCCTCAGCCTTACCATTGCTCTCTGCATAAGCGCGAGCAGCTGTATAGATGGCATTTGTCTTGTCTGTAGCATCCTTGGCAGATGTAGCAGCTTCTACCTGGAGAGCCTTAGCAAAAGCAGTCTTCTTCTCTGCAGAAGCATAAACAAAGTTAAGTTCCATGGTCTTGGCATCAGCAAGAGCCTGGTAAGAAGGAACGGCAGCAACATAAGTTTCTGTAGCAGCCTTCACTGCAGCAGTAGCTGCATCAATGCTCTCTACGGTAGTACCCCTATCGATAGCAATAGCAGCGTTCAAGTTTGCCTTCTCTTCACCGGTTACAACCTGATTAGCTTCATAATTTAAAGCTGCTTTGGCAGCATCTACAGCCTGGTCGTAAGCAACCTCACTTGCTGCGGTATTTGGCTTAGCCATCACAGAATAATCGCCGAAGCTTGCCCAGTTGCGCTTCAAGTTGGCACCAGCCTCGATAGAAATGGTAATTGTGGTTTTCTCTGTAAGAGTGAATGGAACAAAGCGCCACTGCCAGCCATAGCCTTCCTCCTTACAAGCATAAGATGCGCCCTCGAAAGAAGCTGTACCATCTGTAGCAATACCACGACCTCTGTTGCCGCTAGGGAAGTTTACAACTTCGCCCAATGACGTTTCACCATTCTTTACGCTCAAAGTCATTGTAGCATCAGCAGACTTACGACCAGCTGCCTTGAACACATATTCACCTGCAGGAAGAGTAATTTCCTGGCTGGCGCTCATGCTCCAACTGTCAGCATTATAACCCTTACCATCGCTATCATCTTGGTTCAAATAGTTTACTTTATTTCCACTCCAGTGCTCATTATTGAAGTTTGCTGCACCCGATGTAATCCAATCACCCAACTTAATATCGGTGGTGTAATCTTTCACTACAGCTTCATATTCTGCCACGTTCATAGTCTGAGCACCCTTGGCTGCATCTGCAGCAGCAGTTGGTCTGGTTTTAAACTGGTCTGCAATGCCTAAACCTTCGAGCACATTCTTTTCAGCACCATAGGCAGCATCCCAAGCATCATAAGAAACCTTTAAGTCAACAAAAGCATTCTTAGCACTATTATACTCAGCCTTGAGTTCTGCCAGGTTATCTGCAGTAGCAGTCTTTTTTATCACAGTCTGCAATGCCTCATACTCCTTTGTATCTTTTACTATAGCATAAGCCTCGTCCTGCAAGAGAGCAGTTCCCTCATCCTGCAAAACCTTGAATTCAGCTACGGCTGCAGCATTCAAATCTACTTCGCCCAAATACTCCAATCTGAATGTGTCAAAGATGGTCCAATCTGCAGCTATCTGTTTAGACTTCTTAATTCCAAAGCGCAATGTACCATCTACAACAGTAACTTCTACAGAATTATTCTTGTAAAGACCAGCTGAGAAACTTTCCTGAGCCTGAGCCATATTATTTGGCTTTACAGAATAATTCCCCTCCTCTTCCAAGATATTCATCAATGGAGTCTGATTATCATTAGCATACAAAACGGCATTCTTGGTATCTTTGTCTTTGGAATTGCCGCCACCCGCACGATAGAAGCCCTGGCAAGATACACGATATTTACCATTTGGAAGGCCGGTCTTCTCCTGATAAACATCAAAGGTCGTGTTATATTTCTCTGCGCAGCTATTATTAGCCGTAGGTTCACCTTCCCATCCTCTCAAATGACGTTTATTACCATTTTCATCTCTAATAATATCAAAATCAGGATTCGTGATCAAATAGCTCACATCCTGTGGCTTCTTCTCAGTAGCATCCTCCGTACCAATCTTTATCAAACGCCACTGACCGTTAGCCTCAGATCCTGCTGCAGGACCATTGGCATCGAAAGACAAATCTGTACCTTTTCCAGACCAATAAAGTGTATTAGATTTACAAACCAACTTATAAGTTGGTTCCTCTACTCCTTCTACCTTTTCAAAACTATATGTTCCTTTGCCAGTATTATCGACATAAGCATTATCGCCCAAGCACAAATCGGAATTATAATAAGGTTTAGTTGACACGCGATAGGTACCATCATTTTGTGGTACCAACTCTACCATCATACCCACATTTCCTACAGAGGCATGGGTTCCCCAAGCATTGCCTGGGCACAAATACTGCTTGGCTCCAACATTGTAAAGCAAGAACTGACCTGCGCCAGCCTCACTCACTGTTTCGCTACCATAGCTTTGAGCAGAAAGGCCCAAAGCTAGCGCCATTGAAAACAAAATACGTAGATTTTTTGGTCTCATAATAAAATAATTAAATTAGTTGAAATATAATGACTTCCTAGGAGACTAAGACGAAAGCCCAAGTCCCATTCGTACATTACTTATTATTACTTTTGATTTATTTATTGGTTACTTTGATTTATTTTTAGCGTTAGCTAACACGGAAAGGAATGCTGAAATATCCATCATGGATACTCCAACCTAAGCCAGTCAGTTCACCAGCCACGGTCTCAGCCGTCGTCCCTGTTTCGAAAGACGGATTCACGATTTTCTCCGTGAAATCAGTCCAAGTCTGTGCCTTGGCACAGGTTACGCCACAAGCCAACAGGATTCCTGTAGCGAAGAGATTTACCTTATTCATATTTCGGTCTTTTAATTCTATAATGTTAGTTATCTAATAATGTTAGTTGTTTTTGAAAACAGCTTTTCACCTTTCGGTACTTACGATTTGCTTATGTTTATAAGTTGGTGATGCAAAGTTAAAACATATTTTGAAAGCAGAATACTTTTAAGTGTATTTTAACACTATTTTAACACAAAAACCGTATCATTCACACTCTTTTGCTTCTTTCAACTAAGAAAAGCATCAAATTTCACCCTATTTTCCTATTTTAACCGGATTGTAACACCTGTTTAAATGGCCTGTAACATCCCTTACGTACCTTTGCACCCGAAAACGAGGGAATATAGGATAATAAACAATAAACATTCATATAATAAAATGAGTACGATTTATCTTTGTATCGTGATCTTCCTGCTCTGTTTGGCAGTGTTTGATCTCTTCGTAGGAGTCAGCAACGATGCTGTTAACTTCCTGCAATCTGCCATCGGAGCTAAGGTGGCTAAGTTTCGCACGGTGCTGATCATCGCATCCTGCGGTGTGGTATTGGGAGCCATCATGTCATCAGGAATGATGGACATCGCCCGACACGGCATCATGAGTCCAGACCACTTTACCTTCGAAGAAGTGATGACGCTTTTCCTAGCCGTCATGGTGACGGATGTCATCATCCTGGACGTGTTCAACACGCTGGGTATGCCAACATCAACCACCGTTTCGCTGGTGTTCGAGCTGTTGGGAGGAGCCTTTATCCTCGCTACATTGAAGATGTACGGAGACGACAGTCTGAACTATGGTGTCTTGCTGAACAGTAACAAGGCATTGGAGGTAATCATGGGTATCTTCTCATCTGTCATCATCGCCTTCGTATTTGGTGCCTTCGTAATGTGGCTTTCACGTATTGTCTTCACTTTCAATTATCGCAAGCATTCACGCTACAGCATCGCTATCTTCGGTGGTATCGCCTTCACAGCCCTCTCTTACTTCATCTTCATGAAGGGCTTGGGTAAGAGTCCTTACCTGCCAGCTGAGTGGCGCAATTATATCGACCAGAACCTTGGCCTGCTGCTCTGCATCACCTTCGTGGGTTCTGCCATCGTGATGGAGTTCCTGCACCTCTGCCGTGTCAACATCTTCAAGTTCACCGTGCTGATGGGTACTTTCGCCCTGGCGATGGCTTTCGCCGGTAACGACCTGGTTAACTTCATTGGTGTGCCTCTGGCTGGTCTTTCTTCTTATCAGGATTATATGGCGAATGCCAACGGTGCTACACCAGACCAGTTTATGATGACTTCCCTGATGGATAGCGCCAAGACTACCCCAGTATATCTTCTCGCAGCCGGAGCCGTGATGATCATCGCCATGGCTACTTCCAAGAAGGCTCAGAACGTGATCAAGACTTCTGTAGATTTGAGCCGTCAGGACGAGGGTGATGAGATGTTCGGAAGTTCTTCAGCAGCCCGCGTGATAGTACGCAACTGCCAGGCTACAGATTCATGGCTGAAGCAGTTCTTGCCAAAGGCTTTGATGAACTGGATCAACAGCCGATTCGACAAGAACGATGTAGAGTTGGAAGAAAGTGCTGCCTTCGACGTGGTTCGTGCAGCCGTTAACCTGGTATTGGCAAGTATGCTTATCACCATCGGTACCAACCTGAAGTTGCCACTCTCTACCACCTACGTTACCTTTATGGTGGCTATGGGTTCTTCCCTTGCCGACAGAGCCTGGAGCCGTGAGAGTGCCGTATTCCGTGTAACTGGTGTATTGAGTGTGATTGGTGGATGGTTCATCACAGCCGGTGTGGCTTTCGCAGCCTGCGCCATTGTTTGTATCATTATGCACTTCGGCGGTGTAGGTATCCAGACCTGCTTCATGGCATTGGTTATCTTCCTGCTCATCCGCAGCAACATCCAGTATAACAAAAAGGCAAAGGAAGAGAGCAAGGGCAGCACCTTCCAGCTGATGATGCGCTCACACGACCCAGAGATCGTATGGGATTTGCTTCGTCGCCAGGTATCACGCACCCAGGCTTACGTTTGCCACTTCGCCCTGAACGAGTTCAACCAGATTATGGATGGTCTTGCCAACGAGAAGCCTAAAGAGCTTCGCCATGCCAACAAGGAATTGAAGAAGGAGCAGGATATGCTGAAGAAGCTCCGTCGTCAGGAGATGCTCGGCTTGAAGAAATCGCCAATGGAGATTGCCATCGAGCGCAACACCTGGTTCCATCTGGGAGCCAACAGCAACCAGCAGTTTATCTACTCTCTGCGTCGTATGCTCGACCCTATCAAGGAGCACGTGGACAACAACTTCAACCCACTGCCAGAAGAGTACACCAAGGAGTTTGCTCCTATTCGACAAAAGATTAACGACCTGATGCGCATGAGCTGTGAGCAGATTGAGACCAGCCGCTATGAGAACTATCGCGAGATTCTCGCCGAGGCTGATGCCTGCAAGGATGAACTGAGCGCACTTCGCCAGAAGCACATCGACCGCATGCAGCATCTTTCTGATAACTCACTGATGCAGATTTCTCTGGTTTATCTGAATGTATTGCAGGAAAGCCAGGAGTTTCTGAGCGTGATGAGACACCAGCTCAGAGCTGCCAAGAAGTTTATGGAGAAATAAAGACTGGGGAACTGGGAACTGAGGACTCTCGGTGGCCCCGAGAGGAACAACGGTTCTCTTATGTAAAAAAGAACTGAGGTAATTAATATGATAAGCCCGGCATTCACGACAGAATGGCGGGCTTTTTTCTGTCTTTCTCGTTCTTTTCTGCCTATTTGGCAGAAATAGAGACTTTGGTATGGAGATTGCAATAAGAGGAAGTGTCAATAAGTTGATAAGTTTTCATAAAAAGTTTGTTTGATTAGGTTAGATTGTTTGGTTAGGTTAAATTGTTTAGAAGTTAGGTTAGATTGTTAGATTAGTTTAGGTTTAGTTAGATAGAAGCCCCAAGTGCTAGAGATAGTACTTGGGGCTTTTTTATTTGAAAAACTTGAGTAAATATTTGGCAGTTAGAGAGAAAAGTTGTAATTTTGCAGCCCGAATTAAAAAGTAAGTATAATCCGAGTGCTTGGTAAACCTCGTAAAAAACAAGAAAATGGAAAAGAAAACAACTCA